>ERZ825324.1117-NODE-1117-length-33747-cov-13.589072_pt1 | contig 33747 bp, 26 predicted proteins | sample MGYA00519859_ERZ825324 | MGnify/ENA primary metagenome ERZ825324 (study PRJEB31778, sample SAMEA3449198) | human gut metagenome | biome: human gut; feature: human-associated habitat; material: faeces | place: United Kingdom | collected 2010/2012 ...
AGTTATCATTCGCAGATGCTACAAGAAAGTACATCGAGGCTGGTAAGGATCTTGAGGGCAAGGGATTTGATCCTAGAAAGCTTCTCGCTCCTGGTTTCGAGGCTATCAAGGCTACTGTTAAGGAGAAGATGGAACTCTTCGGATCAGTTGGTAAGGCTAACGACTAATTAACAGATCTTTAACAGAACAATTAACAAATGTAACGATAAACTGTTCGACAGCTTTCGGACAAGTATCGCTCACGTAAACTTAAAGGAACCCCATCACAGCTTGTACAAGCCATGATGGGGTTCTTATTCTTACTTATTTTTCTTTTATATTATTTTTTATCTTCACTAATATAAATTTCTAAATTCTAATCTTGCTTCTCTGCCTTATCCTTTTTTCTGCTGATTGTCCACCATATAGGAACTGATATCAGCATGAAAAGTGCCGCTGCCACGCTGATCCATGCACCGACTCCGAGTCTTGCATTTGCCGCTGCATCTAGCTTTCCAAGATCTATCAATGACAGAACAAATTCAAATATCAATATTCCGCCAACAACTATAGATATAACAAGGTCTGCTATATAACAGCCTGCCTTGTTGATAAATGCACAGATCACGTCTGCTATGATAACTACCGCCACAACAAGCATTGACAGTACATTTATCCCAAACACTCCAACTATGCTTCTGGCATCTGTCCCCATATAAGCATAAGGAATAAATACTGATACAACAGCCATGATAATGCCGATCAGGTTTAACATATTAGGTACATGTGTGGATCCCTTCTTCACATCATCAGGTATGTTCTGCCTGTTCTCATATCCCATATAACCCATAGGGTTGTTGTATGGCGTTGGCTGTACCGGCTGGCCGTACTGCGACTGTGGCTGGTATGGCTGCTGGGTTGGCTGGCCATACTGCGACTGTGGCTGGTATGGCTGCTGGGTTGGCTGGCCATACTGCGGCATCTGCTGGTATGGTGTCTGCATTGGCTGTGCTACCTGGCTATACTGTGACTGTGGCTGATATGGCTGCTGGGCTGGCTGACCGTACTGCGACTGTGGCTGGTATGGCTGCTGCACCGACTGGCCATACTGTGGCATATGCTGATACAGTGACTGAGCTGGCTGTGCTACCTGACTATATGGTGCTTGAACTGACTGCGCTCCCTGACCATTCTGTGCCTGACTTTGCTCAGCCATCACAGCTTTTTCCTGCTCCACATTCTGCTCAGAAGTCGACCCGCCATCAACTCCGTCAATATCTTCTACTCTATTCTGTTCATCCATGTTGTCATCTACCTCCGATGTAATTATTCGACACATCCCTTACATATCGAGATACCTCTTCAGATACTGTCCTGTATATGACTGAGGTATCTTCGCAACTTCCTCAGGAGTTCCTCTGGCAATGACCGTTCCACCGCCTGCGCCTCCTTCAGGTCCCATGTCAATAATATAATCTGCGGTCTTGATAACGTCAAGATTATGTTCGATAACCACCACTGTGTTGCCGCCTTCACTGAGCCTTCTGAGTATATCCACAAGCCTGTGAACATCAGCAAAATGAAGTCCGGTGGTTGGCTCGTCAAGCACATATATAGTCTTTCCCGTTCCACGTCTTGACAGCTCAGTTGCAAGTTTGATTCTCTGTGCCTCTCCTCCTGACAAAGTGGTGGACGGCTGTCCAAGCTTGATATATCCGAGTCCCACATCACGGAGAGTCTCTATCTTCCTCAGTATCCTTGGCACATTTGCAAAGAACTCGCACGCCTCATCAACTGTCATATCGAGAACTTCATTGATACTCTTGCCCTTGTACTTGACCTCCAAAGTCTCTCTGTTGTATCTCTTTCCTCCACACACCTCACATGGCACATATATATCTGGCAGGAAGTGCATCTCTATCTTGATGATTCCGTCTCCACGACATGCCTCGCATCGTCCTCCGGATACATTGAAGCTGAATCTTCCCTTACCGTAACCTCTTGCCTTGGCATCCTTTGTACCGGCAAACAGGTCTCTTATCAGGTCAAACGTACCTGTGTAGGTAGCCGGATTGGATCTCGGAGTTCTTCCTATAGGTGACTGGTCTATATTTATGATCTTGTCCAAAGCATCATAACCGATGATATGGTCATGCTTTCCTGCCTTAACCCTGCTTTTATTGAGTCTTCTCGCAAGTTTCTTGTACAGGATCTCATTTACCAGAGAACTCTTTCCCGAACCTGATACACCTGTAACGCATGTCATGACTCCAAGTGGTATATCCACATCTATATGCTTGAGATTGTTCTCATAAGCATTCTTGACAGTGAGCCATCCAGTTGGCTTTCTCCTCACATCCGGAACCTCTATCTTCTTCCTGCCGCTTAAGTAGTCACCGGTGATAGAATTCTCACATTTCATAATGTCTTCAGCCGTACCCTCAGCTACCACATATCCACCATTTGCACCGGCTCCCGGTCCTATATCTATGATGTGATCCGCCGCCCTCATGGTATCCTCGTCGTGCTCTACAACTATCAGTGTATTTCCAAGGTCTCTCAGATTCTTGAGCGCTGCGATCAACTTGTCATTGTCTCTCTGATGAAGTCCGATACTTGGCTCATCCAGAATATATGCAACTCCGACCAGACCTGAACCTATCTGCGTGGCAAGTCTTATTCTCTGTGCCTCTCCACCTGAGAGCGTGCTTGTACCTCTACTCAGACACAGATAGTCAAGTCCCACATCAATAAGGAAATGCAGTCTCGACCTTATCTCCTTGAGTATGGCCGCACCTATCATCTTCTGTCTGTCAGTGAGCTCCAGATCTTTCATGAACTTTGCAAGTTCTGTGATAGGTAGTTCTGTAAGTTCGGCAATATTCTTATCTCCAACTGTAACAGCAAGGGCTGTCGGCTTAAGTCTCTTGCCACCACAGACCTCACACGGAGTTACAGTCATGAATGTCTCATACTCGGCCTTTGTGGACTCCGCAGATGTCTCCCTGTATCTTCTGGCAACACTCTTTATGAGTCCCTCAAATGTTATATCATACACTCCCTCCCCGCGCTGTCCTTTATAATGCACCTTAACCGGTCGTGAGTTCTTTCCATATAATAAGAGATCTTTTATATCCTGTGGATAATCCTGAAATGGCGTATCAAGAGAGAATCCATACTCCGCACTGAGTGCCCTGAGTATTGCATTTGAATAGCTCTTGCCATCATTGCATGACTGCCATCCCAGAACCACTATGGCTCCATCATTTATCGACAAACTCTGATCGGGTATCATAAGATCCGGATCAAATTCCATCTTGAAGCCAAGACCTGCACATGTCGGGCATGCGCCAAATGGATTGTTGAACGAAAAGCTTCTCGGCTCTATCTCATCTATGCTGATTCCGCAATCCGGGCATGAAAAGCTGTCTGAGAAATTGATAATGGTATTCTCCTTCTGAACACCATTCTCATCCCTCTCCCCGATCACCTCAATCTTCATAAGCCCCTCTGCAAGCTGAAGTGCGGTCTCTATGGAATCTGTGAGTCGCCTCTCCACATCCTGTCTTACAACCAGACGATCGACAACTATATCTATACTGTGCTTCTTGTTCTTATCGAGCTTTATCTCCTCCGACAGCTCATACATGCTGCCATCGACAACCACTCTGACAAATCCGCTCTTCTTTGCCTTCTCCAGCAGCTTTACATGCTCTCCCTTTCGGCCTCTGACCACAGGCGCAAGCACCATGAACTTTGTCCTCTCAGGTAGTTTCATGATCTCATCCACCATCTGGTCAACCGTCTGTCTGCTTATGACCTTACCACAGTTCGGGCAGTGTGGTATTCCCACTCTGGCATAGAGAAGTCTGAAATAGTCGTATATCTCAGTGACAGTGCCAACTGTGGATCGAGGATTTCTGTTTGTTGACTTCTGATCTATGGAGATTGCAGGGGAAAGTCCCTCTATCTTGTCCACGTCCGGCTTCTCAGCCTGTCCAAGGAACTGTCTCGCATAGGAGGACAGCGACTCCATGTATCGTCTCTGTCCCTCCGCATATATCGTGTCAAATGCCAGTGAAGACTTACCTGATCCCGAAAGTCCTGTCACGACAACAAATTTGTCCCTTGGAATCTTGACATTGATATTCTTCAGATTATTTTCACGTGCGCCCTCAATAGTAATATACTTCCTGTCAATATTCCTGCTGGCGTTGAAATAATCATCATCTTTCATGCTCGCATCCGTTATATTCTCCAGATGCTCACCACGTTCATAATTCTTATTGTCTTCCATCTTGATCTAACCTTTTCTCTTTATTATTTATATTTGTTATATCTTAATTATCTACCCTGCATCCATCTATTCTTTATCATAATCTCTCAGTGCCGCCTTATACACCTTGAGCTGATCCCTGATCTCTGCCGCCACCTCAAAGTTGAGGTCTGCTGCCGCCATATTCATCTTCTTGGTCAGCTTGGCGATAATCTTCTGAAGCTCCTTCTTCGTCATGGACTCAGCGTCCTTATCCTCCTCTGGAAGTTCCTCCTTCTTCACCTCTATGGTTATGAGATCCCTTATGCTCTTCTCTATAGTCTTAGGGGTTATTCCATGTTCCTCATTATACTTCTGCTGTATCTCACGACGTCTGCTCGTCTCATCGAGGGCATACTTCATAGAACCCGTGATAGTATCCGCATACATGATGACATGTCCATCCACATTTCGGGCTGCTCTTCCTATGGTCTGGATGAGTGATGTCTCCGATCGCAGGAAACCTTCCTTATCAGCGTCAAGTATGGCTACCAGTGTGATCTCCGGTATATCAAGACCCTCTCTCAGAAGGTTGATTCCAACAAGCACATCAAATACTCCAAGGCGGAGATCTCTCACTATCTCAACTCTCTCCATGGTGTCTATATCCGAGTGCAGATATTTTACCTTTATATCATTGTCCCTCATATAGCTGGTGAGATCTTCAGCCATACGCTTGGTAAGTGTTGTCACAAGTACCTTGTGTCCCTGCTCGGTCTCCTTGCGAACCTCTTTCAGCAGATCATCTATCTGACCTTCCACCGGTCTGACCTCAACCGGCGGATCAAGAAGTCCTGTAGGTCTGATGATCTGTTCAGCCATAAGCATCTGGTGCTCCTCCTCGTATTTGCCCGGTGTGGCTGATACAAACATGACCTGATCAAGCTTCTGCTCAAATTCCGAGAAGTTGAGTGGTCTGTTGTCAAGTGCCGATGGAAGCCTGAATCCATAGTCAACCAAATTCATCTTACGGGATCGGTCTCCCGAATACATCGCGCCAACCTGAGGCACAGTCATATGTGACTCATCTATAATAAGAAGAAAGTCATCATCAAAGAAATCCAGAAGTGTGCTCGGCGTCTCTCCGGCTGATCTTCCAGCCAGCGGACCGGAATAGTTCTCTATACCAGAGCAAAATCCAGTCTCTCTCATCATCTCCATATCAAAGTTAGTTCTCTCCTCGATACGCTGTGCCTCGATGAGTTTATCCTTTGACTTGAAGTAAGCAACTCTGTCCTTGAGCTCCGCCTCTATCCTCTTCAGTGCCTTCTCCATCTTCTCCTGTCCAACCACATAGTGGGACGCCGGGAACAGACAGGTATATGTCAGATCCCTCTTTCCCTCTCCAGTGAGCGGATCAAACTCTGTGATCCTGTCTATCTCATCACCAAAAAACTCTATCCTTATTCCATCGTCAAATGTTGACACAGGAATTATCTCAAGTACATCCCCACGCACTCTGAATGTGCCTCTCTGCAGATCCATGTCATTCCTGTCATACTGTATATCTGTCAGTTCATCGATGACCTGATCTCTGTCCTTTATCATGCCAACTCTGAACGACAACATCTGATTCCTGTACTCGTCCGGATCACCGATGCCATATATACACGATACAGATGCAACCACTATGACATCTTTTCTGTCTATGAGTGCTGCTGTGGCGCTATGTCTCATCCGGTCAATATCGTCATTAATAGACGAATCCTTTGCAATATAGGTATCCGTAGACGCCACATATGCTTCCGGCTGATAATAATCGTAGTATGATACAAAATACTCCACCGCATTGTTCGGGAAAAATTCTTTCATCTCCCCATAAAGCTGCGCCGCCAGAGTCTTGTTATGTGCTAGTATCAGTGTTGGCTTATTAAGCTGCTGTATAACATTCGCCATGGTAAATGTCTTACCAGATCCGGTTACACCGAGCAGCGTCTCGAACTGATTGCCTTCCTGAAAACCCTTTACCAATTTTTCTATTGCCTCCGGCTGATCTCCGGTGGGCTTGTATTCCGATACCAATTCAAAATGATCCATAAAAGTCTCCTACTCTAGGCTAAAACCTGCATCTATTATATCGAACATTAGTTCCCATATCAAGTAAAAACACGGCAGTTGCTCAAGTTTATTTATGCCCTGAACAACTGCCACTATACTTCATCTGTTTGCTCACAACACCTTCTATACCGCTAGTTCATCCCTACCCAGGCTTATCTCATAGCAGCCTTTCTCATCGACAGTCACCACGACTCTCTCAAATCCTGTGTAAAATCTTAATATATACAGATCATCTGCCCTTGAGATAACCACCTCAGCATTCATCTCCGCAAGATCTGTCATATTGTCTTTCAGCACACCCTCGCTGACTCTGATGATCTGTCTCTCCTTCTCCACCTGTCTCTTCTCCTAAAGCTCCTTATAATAAAGGAAGAGATTCTCCTCCAACGCCTTTGATCTGCAGCTGCATCTGTGAAAATAGCTGCCGATGATCATGTAAAGCATGTATGCTGTCTCCTGCTGTCTGTGTGATGTCTTTTCTGTAAATGAATATCTCATAATCGTTACCTCCATAATGAAAAAATAAACCTAAAATAAATCTACAAAATGTTGTCAATGTGTTATCTGAAGCTTCACCAGCTCACACCTCCATGGTGCCTGCTCCTCGGTCTGTCATTTTTCAGCCGACGACAGTCGCTGTGTCCGTATTCTTTGCTGCCCCGGATACCGGGCAGATGCATATTCAGTTTTCATTTGAAATCTGCCCCATGCCCAAAAGGCAACAAAAAAAGAGTCATGATCGCAGACTTGTAGCACTTGCTACTCATCATGTTTTCAAACTCTTCTACTTAAAATATGATTTATTCAATTTTCATTATGGATATCAGCAATCGCTGATGTATATGTTATATCAAAAACTAACTGAGGTGTCAACATATTTATAAATATATCTATAAAACACAAGAGAGCCAGATTTCTCCGACTCTCTTAAATATGCATCCACAAATGCATACCCCAATTAGTATCTATAATTTCCTACCTTATCGCATCCTTCATGCTCTTCACATAATCTCTCACATAAGGCACACAGTCCTTGCCGTACTGGGCACACAGCTTGACGATGGCTGAACCGACAATGACACCATCTGACTTTTCCGCCATCTGCTTTGCCTGCTCAGGTGTGGATATTCCGAAACCTACAGCGCAAGGGATGTCCTTCGCCTTCTTCACCAGATCGACCATTGCTCCTATGTCTGTGGTAATCTTGGTTCTGGTTCCGGTTACACCGAGTGATGACACGCAGTATACAAATCCACTCGCATCATTTGCGATCATGGATATTCTCTCATGGGATGTAGGTGCGATGAGTGAAATGAGATCCACATCATACTGCTTACAGATTCCATCAAACTCGTCCTTCTCCTCGTAAGGAATGTCAGGAAGGATCAGACCGTCTATGCCAATCTCCCTGCATGTGCTGATGAATCTCTCCGAACCGTACGAGAACACGACATTTGCATATGTCATGAACACCATAGGTATTGTCACTTTCTTGCGTAGCTTTCTCACAAGGTCAAATACCTTGTCTGTCGTCACGCCGCCTGCAAGCGCTCTTATATTTGCGCCCTGAATGACCGGACCCTCGGCTGTCGGGTCTGAGAATGGGATTCCCAGCTCTATAAGGTCTGCACCGGCCTCCACCATTGCGTATACTACCTCCTCTGTCACATCCAGCGACGGATCGCCACATGTCACAAATGGTATAAATGCTTTTCCATGCTCAAATGCTTTTGATATATTACTCATGAAGATCCTCCCCTCTGTATCTTGCGATGGCTGCAACGTCCTTGTCACCACGTCCTGATACATTGATCACTATTATTTTATCCTTGTCCATTGTAGGTGCCAGCTTCATGGCGTAAGCCACAGCGTGTGCGCTCTCTATCGCAGGGATGATTCCCTCGATCCTTGACAGATACTCAAATGCATCCACAGCCTCGTCATCTGTGATCGCCACATACTCTGCACGTCCGATGTCGTGAAGGTATGCATGCTCAGGTCCGATTCCCGGGTAGTCAAGTCCCGCTGAGATCGAATGTACAGGTGCGATCTGACCAAATTCATCCTGACAGAAGTAGGACTTCATGCCGTGGAATATACCAAGCTTTCCGGTTGCGATGGTTGCCGCTGTCTCAAATGTATCAACACCTCTGCCTGCTGCCTCACAGCCGATCAATCTGACGCTCTCGTCAGGTATGAAATCATAGAAAGCTCCGATGGCATTTGAACCGCCGCCCACACATGCCATGACGACATCAGGAAGTCTTCCCTCCTTCTCCATGAGCTGTGCCTTGATCTCTTTACTGATCACAGCCTGGAAATCACGAACGATCTCAGGGAAAGGATATGGTCCCATGACTGAGCCGAGTACATAGTGTGTGTCATCGATCCTGCTTGTCCACTCACGAAATGCCTCGGATACAGCATCCTTCAGTGTGGCTGTTCCTGTCTTTACCGGATGAACCTTTGCACCCAGAAGTCTCATTCTGTACACGTTGAGAGCCTGTCTGATCGTGTCCTCCTCGCCCATGTATATCTCACACTCCATGCCCATCATGGCTGCAACTGTAGCTGTTGCAACACCGTGCTGTCCGGCACCGGTCTCCGCGATAACTCTTGTCTTGCCCATTCTCTTGGCAAGGAGCATCTGTCCGATTACGTTGTTGATCTTGTGCGCTCCTGTGTGGTTCAGATCCTCTCTCTTGAGGTAGATCTTTGCACCGCCCAGATCCTTTGTCATTCTCTCCGCATAGTAAAGTCTGCTAGGTCTTCCCGCATACTCGTTGAGCATCTCTGTGAGTTCTCTGTTGAACTCCGGATCATCCTTATATTTCTTGTATGCCTCTTCCAGCTCCAGCATCGCATTCATCAGAGTCTCTGGAATATACTGGCCGCCGTGAACGCCAAATCTGCCTTTTGACATATGTTTTTCCTCCTGTTTTTGTCTTCTCAGATATATTTTCAAATGTAATTTCTACACTTTTGTATTGTGTTTCTTCTATATAATATGTTACTCGCCTCTAAGTTCCGCAAACAACTTCTTCTTGTCGGGACTTCTCATAAATGTCTCACCTATGAGCACCGCATCAGTTCCATTTGCCTTGAGCCTGTCTATGTCCTCTTTTGCCTTGATTCCACTCTCAGACACATACACCATCTTCTGGGGTGCTAAAGTGTCAGCCGCAGCTCCTGTATCAGTGACAGGTACCTCCGTCCCCATATGGGTGGCTGGCACCGTATCCGGTATCAGCTTTCTAAGACGAACGCTGTTCATGATGTCCACCGTAAATGTTCTGAGATCTCTGTTGTTCACTCCGATGATGCCGGCTCCGCAGGCTATCGCCCGTCTGACCTCATCCTCATCGTGAGCCTCAACCAGAGCCGACATCCCAAGTTCATGCGCAAGCTGCAGGTATAATCCAAGCTGCTCGTCATCCAGTATTGCGCAAATCAAAAGCACCGCCGAGGCTCCTATGACCTTTGCCTCATATATCATATACTCGTCAACTGTAAAATCCTTCCTCAGCAGCGGTATATTTACCTCCTTCTTTATATCCATCAGGAACTGATTGCTTCCCTGGAAATAAAACGGCTCAGTGAGCACCGATATGGCTGAAGCACCAGCCGCCTCATATTCCTTTGCGATCTCAACATAGGGAAAGTCCGGTGCGATAAGCCCCTTGGAAGGCGATGCCTTCTTGACCTCACAGATAAACGATATTCCATCTGCTGCCAGATTATCCCTAAATGGGAACTTACTATATGGGCTGCTGCCGTTATCCGTCTCTCTGGCAACTATATCAAGTGCCTGTCTCTTCATCTCCTCAAGAGGAACTTTTTTCTTCTGCTCCGCCACACGTTCCTTTGTCTTTGCAGCTATCTCATCTAATATCATCTCTTACCTCTCTATACAACTTTCTATCATAGTCTGCGATGAAACTTATCTACTCATTTGTCAGTCTTACAAATGCATCAAGCGTCTCAGCAGCCTTGTCACTGTCGATCACGTCCTCTGCAACCTTGATTCCATCCGCTATGGAATCTGCCTTGCCTGCGATGTAGATACAAGCTGCTGCGTTCAGTACAACTGCATTTCTCTTGGCTCCTTTAATCTTGCCTGACAGGATATCGCGGGTAATCTGCGCGTTTTCCTCTGGATCGCCGCCCACCAGATCCTCCTTGCTGCATCTCTCAAATCCGAAATTCTCTGGCTTGATCTCGTACTTTGTGATCCCGCCATCTTTGATCTCTGCAACTGTTGTAGGTGCGCTCATGGATATCTCATCCAGACAATCCTGTCCGTATACGACAAGTCCCCGTTTTACACCAAGACCAACAAGTACAGGAGCCATCTGATCAACAAGCTCCTCCTTGTATACTCCCATGATCTGCATCTGAGCCTTTGCCGGGTTGGTGAGAGGTCCAAGGATATTGAATACTGTCGGTATTCCAAGTGCCTTTCTGACCGGACCTGCATATTTCATCGCCTTGTGATAAACCTGGGCAAACATAAAGCTCATGTTGCACTCAGCGAGAACCTTGCCCATCTTTTCAGGTGATATGGAGATATTTACACCAAGAGCCTCAAGTACATCCGCTGCTCCACTCTTGCTTGATACGCTTCTGTTGCCGTGCTTTGCGATCGGTACTCCAGCCGCCGCTGCAACTATACCACTCGTTGTCGATATGTTAAATGAATTCGCACAATCTCCGCCTGTTCCCACGATCTCAAGAACATCTATTCCGTCATGTGGAAGAGACTCCGCATGGTCTCTCATTCCATTTGCACTGGCTGTTATCTCGTCAAGCGTCTCGCCCTTCATGTGAAGCGCTGTGAGATATCCCGCCGTTGTCTCTCCCAGCACCTGGCCACTGAATATCTCATCCATGCTGGCATATGCCTCATCGTATGTAAGATCCTGTCCTGCTGCTACCTTCTTAAGAGTTTCCTGTATCATCGCCATATTCTCCTTATTTTATATCATTTTATATCTCTAAAAAATTTCTAAGTATTATCTTGCCCTTCGGTGTCAGTATCGACTCCGGATGGAACTGAACTCCATATACCTCATAATCCCTGTGTTTCACCGCCATGATCTCTCCATCCTCCGTCCTGGCTGTGACCTCCAGACATTCCGGGAAATTCTCATCGGCTGCTGCCAGTGAATGATATCTGGCAACCTGTATCTTGCTCTGAAGTCCTCTGAACAATCTGCAGTTCAGATCCACATCAACCAGCGACATCTTTCCATGCATAAGTTTCTTTGCATATGTGACTGTCGCACCATATGTCTCACAAATCGCCTGATGTCCGAGACACACACCGAGGATTGGTACTTTTCCTGCAAAATATCTCACCGCTTTCTCACACATTCCCGCATCCGAAGGTCTTCCGGGTCCCGGTGAGATGATTATGTGATCAGGATTCATCGCTTCAATCTCCTCACAGGTGAACTCATCATTTCTTATGACCTTTATATCCGGATTTATTGCCCCCACAAGCTGATACAGGTTGTAGGAGAAGCTGTCGTAATTGTCTATAAGTATTGTCATTTATTTTGTCCTCCTTATATGTATTGTGCATGCGCATGAAAAGCGCTCATTGTGAGTGCTGTTGTAACTGCCTTTGCCTTGTTGATACATTCCTGGAACTCATTTTCCGGAACACTGTCCGCCACGATTCCTGCTCCGGATCTGACAAATACCTTGTCACCCTTTTTGTATGCGATCCTTATGGCTATACATGTATCAAGATTCCCTGTGAAATCTATGTATCCTATGGCACCGCCATATATTCCTCTCTTGTTGTCCTCCAGCTCATTGATGATCTGACACGCTCTGATCTTCGGTGCTCCTGAGAGGGTTCCTGCTGGAAGTACCGCATCCACGGCTGACAGCTCATCATACCTGCTGTCATCGATCTCTCCTTTGACCGTTGACCCGATATGCATTACATGTGAGTACCTCTGAACCTTCATGTACTGCTCAACCTCAACAGTTCCGAACTTGCTTATCTTACCAAGATCATTTCTTCCGAGATCCACCAGCATGTTGTGCTCCGCCAGCTCCTTCTCATCCGCCATAAGTCCGGCCTCAAGTCTCATATCCTCTTCCTTTGTCTTTCCCCTCGGTCTCGTTCCAGCAAGAGGAAATGTGTGGAGCACGCCATTCTCAAGCTTTACCAGTGTCTCAGGTGATGCGCCCGCAACCTCTATCTGGTCGCCGCTGAAGTAGAACATATATGGAGAAGGATTTGTGCTTCTGAGAACCCTGTATGTATTGAACAGTGAACCCTCCATCTCAGCCTCAAGTCTGTTGGACAGAACCACCTGGAAGATATCTCCCTCGAATATGTACTTCTTTGCCCTCTCGACCATGCTGCAATATTTTTCTTTATTGAACAGAGGCTTGAAATCACTCTTCATCTTAACCGGCTCTATCTCAGCCATCTCTCCATCGAGGATTAGCTTCTTCATATCTTCTATGTCAGCAAGTGCCTTTGCATATCCGGCTTCTATATCGGACGTGTCAGCATTTGCAATGAGGATCAGCTTTGACTTGAAATTGTCAAATGCTATGACCTTGTCAAAGAGCATGAGATCCAGATCCTGAAATTCCTCATCGTCATCGGCATCGATCACAAGCTTCTTCTCACTGTACTTTATATAATCATATGAGAAGTAACCGACAAACCCGCCTGTAAATGTTGGAAGTCCTTCTATCTTCGGACTCCTGTAATCCTTAAGTATCTCTCTTATGAATCCCTCAGGATGAATGTCATCCGCTTTCTTTATCACATTTCCATCTATATCCTTGAGCTGTATGTGCCCATTCATGCATGTGACATCAAGCTTTGGATTGTAACCAAGAAATGTGTAGCGTCCCCACACCTCCTGATTCTCCACGCTCTCAAGTATGTAACAGTGCTCATTCGCCGCTTTCAGCTTTCTGAGTAAGTTGATAGGTGTGATCACATCCGATAACATCTCGCAGCACACCGGAACCATCCTATATCCGTCTGCCGCATATTTCTTTGCCTCGCTAAGTTCTGGTCTTATCATGTCTCATCCTCCTTGCCAATTAATATAAAAAAACCACAGGACATAAAAAAAATTCCTTATCCTACAAACATTAGGACAAGAAATCTAATCTCCTGCGGTGCCACCTAATTTCATCAATAAATAAAAAAAAATATATATAAATAATTTATATATATTTATATATATCGATGCCCTCGACCATATACAATCATATATGTACCTTCTATAACGGTAGGTCTCCGTCTCCCCTACTTGAATCTCAAATCTTTCGGTTTGCCCTCACAAGTCCATTCACCTGCACTCCCATCGCTGCAATCACACCACCTGCAACTCTCTGAACATGTTATATGCCGCTACTCCTCTTGATCAACGGTTTATCTTATATCTGTAACCATAATGCGCTTTCCTAGTAAATTTGTCAAGAATAATTTTTCAAGTTTTTGCTATATTTTCACTCGTTTTTTACTGTTTCCCGCATATTTGCTGGACTTTTTCCACTTATCATTTATTTTATACTTTCTTTATTATTTGTTGATTGACTACCCCATCTAACTGAAATATTCTATACATTAGGCATTATAATAGAGAACACATCTATTCAAAATATAATCTTTTCCGAAAAATTCGAAAAGTTATCAACATTAAGGAGCAGTTATGAACACAAGTACAATTTCTTCAAATTCTGAAGAGAGGATGGGCACGGCGCCGATATTTAAACTTATGCTCTCCATGGGCATTCCAACATTTGTGGCGCAGCTCATCAATCTCTTATACAACATAGTGGACAGAATATACATAGGACATATCCCGGAGGTAGGCGCAGCATCCCTCACCGGGATCGGACTGTGTCTCCCGATCATCACCCTTGTAAGTGCATTCAGCGTGTTTGTGGGTGCTGGCGGCTCACCTCTGGCATCCATCGCTCTCGGCAAAGGCGACAGGGACAAGGCACAGCGCATCCTGTCAAATGGCGTAACCCTGCTCATCATATTTACAGTTATTGTTATGGCTGTCATCTACTTATTGAAGAAACCTCTTCTGTATTTCTTCGGAGCAAGTGACGCCACCTATCCGCATGCCGATGATTATCTGAGTATCTACCTTATAGGCACGATATTTGTCATGATCACCACCGGACTGAACACATTTATCACTGCTCAGGGACAGTCAAAGACCGCCATGTTTTCTGTGCTCATAGGAGCCATATTCAACATCATCCTCGATCCGATATTCATATTTGCACTTAACCTCGGCATCAAGGGTGCCGCCATAGCAACCATCATATCTCAGGCGATAAGCGCGGCATGGGTTATCAGATTTCTGACATCCGACAAGGCTAGTCTTCGCATATCAGCGCAGATGATGCGCCCACAGGGCAAACTGATCCTGTCAATTGCAGCCCTCGGAGTGTCCCCATTTATCATGCAGGTCACAGAGAGCCTTATCACAATCGTTTTCACACACGGACTTCAAAAGTACGGCGATGACCTGTATGTAGGTTCATTTACCATACTTCAGAGCATCATGCAGATGATCTTCATTCCTATGAGCGGCTTTTCACAGGGCGTACAGCCTATCATCAGCTACAACTACGGCAAGGGCAACGTAGCCAGAGTGAAGAAGACCTGCACCATACTGATAACCATGTCCATAGTCGTGTCATTTGTCCTGGCCGGGGCCGCATTCATGTTCCCGTCCGTGGCAGCCGGAATATTTACCTCGGATGAATCCCTCAAAGCACTCTGTGCAAAGGTTCTTCCGATATACATATTCGGAATGATGTTCTTTGGCATACAGAACGGATGTCAGCAGTCCTTCATATCCATGGGACAGGCAGGCAAATCCCTTATATTTGCACTGCTGAGAAAGGTCATACTGATAATCCCACTCGCGATCATCCTGCCATACTGCACGCACTCAGTCATGAGCATTTACTACGCCGAGCCTATCAGCGACATAGTGTCCGCATTCTCATGCGGCGCAACATTCATGCTGACATTTAAGTCAATGATGAAAGGTGCAGGGAAGAAGTAACCCTCCTCATTTTCCTTCTCAGCAACACCATGCCCACCACGCACGACACGATCTCCGTGATCGGGAATGCCCACCATATCAGTGATACATCCGCCTGACCGCCTCTGACCAGAGCCGCAAATGCTCCGGCAAGCGGCAGGATGATTATCAACTGTCTGAGCAGCGATATCACAAGCGATTCCACACCGCCTTCAAGGGCCTGATATATTCCCTGAAATGCAACATTTACCCCGGCAAATACGAAACTTAGGGAGATTATCCTCATGGCGTCTATAAAATACACTCTGGACTGTCCCGCATTAAAAAGTCCGGCAAATGCAGCTGGAAACAGCTCTGTCACAGCCATTCCAAACACCATCAGCACTATTGTGTAGATTATTCCATACTTAATCGCATCATTTATCCTCTTTCTGTCACCCATTCCATAGCTGTATGCCGTGATCGGGGTGATCGCATCCCTGAGTCCAAATGCGAGAAACAGCACAAACTGCTGAACCTTGTAGAACAGACCATATGCAGTCTGCGCCGACTGGTTAAACTTGAGAATGAGATTCAGCGCGTATACCATGATGGACATAAGTGCCTGGGCTATGATGGCCGGGAGTCCTATGGCATATATTCCCCGGATGATTCTCCAGTCAGGCTTCATGTATGCACATCCATGTTCAAATTCCTTATTAAGTCTCAGATGGAACACGCACAGCAGAACCGCAGACGCTATCTGACCTATAATAGTCGCATAGGCGGCTCCTCTGACACCCATCTCAGGAAATGGTCCCACTCCGTATATGAGAAGCGGATCAAGTATGATGTTTATGACAGCTCCCATCACCTGACCTATCGTTGAATACATGGATCTGCCAGTTGCCTGAAGCAGCTTCTCAAACAACGAGAAGAATATTATTCCAAATGAATACACACAGCATATTCTTAGATAATCCACAGCCATCTCTGTGACCTGCGTGTCCATAGTCTGTGAGACTATATAAGTCCTCACTCCCAATATTCCAAATAACAAACACACCACATATATTACAGCACCGAGAAACAGACTGTTGCCAGCCACCTTGGCAGCTCTTTCCTTATCACCCTGACCAAGGGTTCTGGCAATAAACGCATTTGTGCCGACTCCCGTGCCTATGCCCAGAGCAACCATGAGCATCTGCACCGGAAATACCAGCGTGAGGGCATTTAACGCGGCCTCACTTCCCACCTTCATATTTCCCACAAATGCGCTGTCTACGATGTTGTACACCGCCTGAAGCGCCATGGAAAGAATCATAGGAATACCCATCTGGATCATCAGCTTTCCAACTGGCATATCTTTCATCTTATTTTTCTCTCTGTTTTCCTCTTTGTTCTTATCCATTTCTTCCACTCTTCAAACTCCTTTCCCTGAACAAAAAAATGCAGCTACCGCCTAAGTTAGTTGGACTTACGCTGAATAGCTACACACTAGAAAATTATTTATATACACATAAAAAGCGAGTGACAAAACTGGATTTACGCAATCTTTGCCACTCGCTTTCGATGTGTATTATACTTTTTGTTTTTGAAAAAGTAAAGTTGTAAAATTTATAATGGACTGAACATGTTATCCAGAATATCCTGATAATTTCTGTCACCAAGTGTCTCTATAGCTATTATCATCGTATACTTTCCGTCATCTGATCTTACTATTACATTTGTCAGAGAGTACTCAGTTCCAGACATATCAGCCGTTGCTGTACATATGTAGTGCTCTTCGCCAAATACTGTACACTTGGAATAATCAGTCTCAATATTGCTTGCTTCAGCGCCAATTCTACTTGCTGTAGATGTAATAACAGTATCCATCTGAGCAACAGTTGCCTTTGCTACTGTATTCTCATCAGCCCACACATCATAACCGTAATTTCCACCACCCTTAGGGGACTTTATTTTGAGCAGAATATAGTGTGTACCATCATTTGCACAGAATGCATAATCATTTCCTACCGTAAAGCTATTGTCCAGATTATCCAATGCCCTCTGTACAGTCTCATCGCTATTGGAATCCTCCACAACCTCAGAGATATCGGTGGCAGTCAGTAATGAACCTCTTGTCTGAATTCCATAGCTTCCTTCAAGGTTGATCTTAAATCCAAAATACGAATTCTCATAACCATTCTTGGTGTATACACCTACTATTGAAGGATCAGCTTCTGCCTCTTCACTGTCCTCTGTATCTTCCTCTGTGTCCTCCTCATCAATGGCGACCGAACTGTCCTCAGTATCATCTGCAGTGTCCTGTGTTTCAGTATCCTGCTCCTCTGTTGCTGCTTCTGTCTCAGCTTCAGTTGTAGCCTTAGTTACAGAATTGTCATTGCCCCCACAGCCTGTCAGCATCAATCCCATCATCATTGCAGCCACTACAATATAACTTGTTCCCTTTTTCATATTGTTCATTTCCTCCTAAATGTATAAAATTAGCAACATCTCTATTATAAGGTAACTATTATATTATGCAAGATATTTATGATTGCAAACTATACAAACCTGACGGCTGTCCACTATAGCTATGAACTTTTCTTTATTATATACGTCCACCATATACAGGAAAACCACTGCTCGCTCCATAGCTCTCGATCTTCTTGAAATTCTTAAGAGCCTCCATATCCTCTGCACTTATCTCGAAATCGACCTCTGTATTGCTCTTCATGTGCTCTGGATTGGCCGTCTTTGGCAGTGAAATTGTTCCGAGCTGGATAGTATATCTGATGCAGAGCTGTGGAACAGTCACACCATACTTGTCCGCCATAGCCTTGATCTCAGGCTGATTGAGTATCTCACCATGTGCGATAGGTGAATAAGCCTCAACAAGTATATCGTTCTTCTGACAGTAATCCACCAGTTCTATCGGAGTATTGCTGATGTGAAGAAGTATCTGGTTGACCATAGGCTTGATCTCAGCAGTCTCCATAAGGCTCTCGATATCACCGATCTGGAAATTGGATATACCAATAGCCTTGAGCTTGCCTTCCTTGTATGCCTCCTCAAGTGCTCTCCATGCTGCTCTGTTGCCCTCCACGTATCTGTCATCGCTCTGATTTACCTTTACCCAAGGCTGTGGGCTGTGAATGATCATCATATCGAGATAGTCAAGTCCCATCTTCTCAAGCGTTCCATCGATTCCCGCCTTGGCCTCCTCATATGTCTTGTGCTCAGCCGCAACCTTTGAGACTACGAACAGTTCTTCTCTTGGAATACCACAGGTTCTAACTCCTTCGCCTACTCCGCGCTCATTGCCGTATGCCTGTGCAGTGTCAATATGTCTGTAACCTATCTTTACGGCCTCCCTCACGGCATCTGCTACCTTGTCATCGTCGATGAACCATGTTCCAAGTCCAAGCTTTGGAATTGCTACTCCATTGTTAAGTGTGTAAGTTTCTTTTAACATTTTTATATCCTCCTGTTTCTTTTTATTTCAATTTCAAATTATTTCCAGCTATGTTTATTACATCTGTTCAGTTACTTATCTGACACATTACTGTCCAAGGCCGAGCCCGCTTATCCAGTCGGCCACATCCTGCTGTGTCACACCCGACGAGAATCTCTGACCATCCTTCCAGTCTCCGCTTCCTGCCTCAGAAGCCAGATCATCTGCACTGCTTCCCAGTCCCGAGCTCGCCGATGTGCAGAACGGATATACAGTCTTGCCAGTGAAGTCATTTGCCTTGACAAATGAATCTACCGGCCATGCAGACGTTCCCCACCATATAGGATAACCTACAAATACCGTATCATACGATTCCCAGCCAGGAACTTCAGTGGTGGTAAGCTCCACATCCCTGAGGCTTTCGTCATTGTGTTCCTTTGATACCCTGCTGCTGTCATCATTGTAGTTCAGATCATCCGATGTATACTCCTGGGCCGGGGTGATCTCAAATATATCTGCTCCTGTCTCTGCCGCTATATATTCTGCAGCATCTTTTGTATTTCCAGTTGCTGAAAAATAGATCACCAGAGTCTTACCTGTCTCTGTGTCAACATTGTCTGTCTCATCAGCGCTGCTTTCCTCGCTGGTCTGTTCGTCTGATACCGTAGAGTCAGCGTTGTCGTTGCTTGTATCGGCCTCATTGACCGCATCCGTAACAACCTCTGTCTGGGTTTCTGCCTGTGTGGTACTTTTACTTTCTGTGCTGTCACCACTTCCGCATCCAACAAGTCCAAAAGCCATAACAGCACACACTAAAAATGCTCCTAATTTCTTCATTAAAGCGTCCTCCTGTCTGTTTTAACTACCATATTTTCGAAAAACGTCAGGAACTGTTTCTCTGACATATCTAATAATACTCTTTGGAGTTCACTTCAAGGCAAGGACTTTTTTTGTATTCTTGATTTTTCTATCGTCTGCTCATTTTTGCTGTATTTTCACTCCACAAATCAAGCACCATATATTTTGTATCTTTTTCCTTCTGAATCACCCATTTTAGGAAAATATTATCTCCTTTTCCATATAAAAAGGCCCGAAAGACACAAAATCTGTAAATTTGTATCTTTCGAGCCAATTTCAATCTTATTTGCGAAAATATTGTATCTTTTCTGTTGTAATCTGCCTGATGGAAACAATTTTGAGATAATTTTATTCCACCGGATTTCAGCCAGTCTTTATGATAAAGTCATATCTCCATCCTTAACCCAGCCGAGCTTTCTCACCACCATGTTGATGAGCGGGCAGAGAACTGCAGGAAGTACAAATGAGATGAGTATAAGTCCAATCCAGTCTATAGCTGTAACTGCTGACTTGGTTCCCGCCTCGATATCATTCATCCAGCCTGTGTATACTCCTATCTGTCCTACCAGACCGCATGTACCCATACCTGATGATACAGGAGTTCCGTTCATCTGAAGCTTGAACAGACATGTTGCAAGAGGTCCTGTGATCGCAGATGTAACTATAGGTGCGATCCAGATTCTTGGATTCTTGATGATGTTACCCATCTGGAGCATTGATGTTCCGATTCCCTGTGAAACAAGACCACCCCATTTATTCTCTCTGAATGACATAACTGCAAATCCAACCATCTGCGCACAACATCCCGCCACAGCAGCACCGCCGGCCAGTCCTGTAAGTCCAAATGCCGCACATATAGCAGCAGAAGATATCGGAAGTGTAAGCGCCACACCGACGAGAACTGATACCGCAATACCCATCCAGAACGGCTGAAGGTTTGTAGCCAGCATGATGAGGTCTCCGACCTTCATGGCTATGGCACCGAGTGTAGGTGCAAGAAGTGCAGACACAGCCACACCACTTCCGATGGTCACCAGAGGTGTCACCAGTATATCTATCTTTGTCTCCTTTGAGACAACCTTTCCAAGCTCAGTTGCGATAACCGCAATAAAATAAACTGCCAGAGGACCGCCTGCACCGCCCAGGGAATTTGCCGCAAATCCAACTGTTATAAGCGAGAACAATACAAGCTGCGGAGCCTTAAGAGCATATCCTATAGCCACCGCCATCGCCGGCCCTGCCATCGCAGAAGCGAGACCGCCAACTGTATAATCTGTCCCATTCACGGTCGCAACAACCGCTTTGAGAAATCCTACACCAAACTGATTGCCAAGTGTGTTCAATATAGTTCCGATAAGCAGAGTACAGAACAATCCCTGTGCCATGGCACCCAGGGCATCTATTCCGTATCTCTTGACGCTGAACACGATGTCCTTCTTCTTCAAGAATCCTTTTACCTTTTCCATCATTCTTCTCCTTATTGAAATTATATTGCTGTCAATTACTTCAATTTCTCAAGTATACCCAGTGTATACCTCCATGTTCTCTGTACACTGGCAACATCCATAGACTCTCTGCTTGTATGGATATTCTTCATATCCGGGCCAAATGATACACAGTCCAGACCCGGCATCTTGCCAGCGAAAAGTCCACACTCCACTCCGGCGTGAATCGCCTGTATAACAGGCTTTCTTCCATACTGCTCTTCAAACACATCCACCATAATATCTCTGAGAGGAGAATCATGTCTGTACTCCCATGCAGGATAATCCCCCTGCACTTCCAGACTTCCACCAGCCGAGACAGATACACATCGGAGCTGATCTATCAGATTTTCCTTTTCAGACTGTACACTGCTTCTTACTGAAAAGCTTGCTGTGACCTCATCCTCAGTTGTATTCAATATTCCAAGATTCAGCGATGTCTGCACAAGCCCTTCTATATCATTGCTCATCTTCTGAATTCCATTTGGCATCATCATAAGACTCCTGATAACTATATCCGATGACTTTTCTGTCATAACTCTGTTGATCATGGTTCTACCATACATATCGTTCTGCACATCACCCGCGTTATTATATGAACCCAGATCATCTGACAGATCCGTTTCTACTTTCACTATAAGCTCTGGATCAGTATTTCCAAATTCATGCCTCAGAATATTCTCATTCTTTTCCGCAGATTTTACAAAGTTATCCACATCCTCCGGATCAATACCCACATATGCCTTCGCCTTGTTAGGTATTGCATTGTCCTTAAGACCGCCCTGTATAGATATCAGTCTGTATGGAACATCCCTTCCTATATTATATAGAAGTCTTGCAAGCTGCTTGTCGGCATTTGCCCTCTGTTTTATGATCTCCACGCCGGAATGTCCACCGGTAAGACCCTCTACAATAATTTTCACAACTGAATGATCATCTTTTGCATTCTCATATTCAACCGGAATATGGCACGTAGCACACGCACCTCCGGCACATGACACCAGCAGATACCCCTCATCCTCAGAATCCAGATTGAGCATGATCCGTGACTTAAGTGGACTACAGTCAATCGCCGCAGCTCCCAGCATTCCTATCTCCTCATCAACCGTAAATACACACTCAATCGGTGGATGTGGTATATCATCGGCATCCAGTATAGCCAGTGCAATTGCCACAGCTATCCCGTCATCTCCGCCAAGGGTGGTTCCATCAGCGGATATCACTCCGTCCTCAAGCACTAGTCTCAGTCCGTCCCGCTCAAAATCAATATCACAGTCAACATCTTTCTCACAGACCATATCCATATGTCCCTGCAGCATGACAGGGGCACTGTCCTCATACCCGGCAGTTCCGTCCTTGAATATGATCATATTGTTGCTCTCATCCTGTATATATCTCAGATTTTTGTCTATGGCAAACTTCACCAGATAATCACTTATCTTCTTTGTATCCGACGATCCGTGTGGAATCCCGCATATCTCCTCAAAGAAACGAAAAACTCCATATGGCTCGATATTTGATAAAACTCCCATGCTATATTCTCCTTTTTATAGTATTTTTCATGCCCAATTACTTTATTAGAATACTTTCTATCAGGTATTTCATTTCAACTCTACAATCCGTATATTATCATGTCTCTGATTATATATTTGACACCCGTCAATTTCAACTCACCTCTCAAATTTCATAGTACCTGCCTTCGTTGACTTTGTAACCTCTTAATGATATATATTAATCAAATGCGTAACTTACGCATACAACACAGATTGCACAGACATCCATGTGCAGTAGATTGGAGAGTATCATGTCAGAGAATTGTACACACAACTGCAGTACCTGTGGCCAGAGCTGTTCCAGCAGAACAGAACCACAGAGTCTTATCATAGAGCCACATCCAGGTTCGCATATAAAGCATATTATTGCCGTGGTCAGCGGCAAAGGAGGAGTCGGCAAATCCTCAGTAACCTGTCAGCTCGCCGTTCTCATGCAGCGCATGGGTTACAAGACAGCCATACTTGACGCAGATATCACAGGACCTTCTATTCCAAAGGCATTTGGCGTACATAAGACACCAGAGGCAGAAGGAGATTTCCTGTATCCCGATGAGACGGAAACAGGAATCAAGATCATGTCTGTGAATCTTCTTCTGGACGACGAGACAACACCTGTCCTCTGGAGAGGACCTATCATAGCGGGAACAGTCAAGCAGTTCTACTCAGACATCATCTGGGGAGACATAGACTATATGTTCATCGACTGTCCTCCTGGAACCGGCGACGTGCCACTTACCATATTCCAGTCCATCCCTATAGATGGAGTTGTGGTAGTTACCACCCCTCAGGATCTCGTATCTGTCATCGTTGGAAAGGCTGTCCACATGGCAGACAGCATGAATATCCCTGTCATTGGTATGATAGAGAATATGTCATATTTCATTTGTCCTGACTGCAATAACAAGCACTATATATTTGGCAAGAGCCAGCTTGAGCAGGTCATAAGAGACCTGTATATAGGCCACGCGATCCGTCTGCCTATCAATTCTTCCCTTGCGGGGCTTATGGATAGGGGTGAGATAGAGCACATGGAAGCAAATGCTGATCTTCAGGAATTTGCTGATCTCATAAGCACATTTGACCCTGACAAATACTAATTCACCTGTCAGTTAATAGCAATTATCATCTATTTTGGAGGTAAATAATATGGATATCCGGCACATCCTGAACAACTGCATATTGTGTCCAAGAAAATGCGGTGTAGACCGTACATCCGGTCACACAGGTGCCTGCCATATGACAGACACAGTCAGGGTTAGCCGTGCAGCGCTACACATGTGGGAAGAGCCATGTATATCCGGAGAGAACGGTTCAGGTGCCGTATTCTTCTCCGGATGTGCACTTGGATGCTGCTTCTGCCAGAATAAAGCCATATCTGGAGGCAAGGCTGGCAAGGATATATCCATATCAAGGCTGTGCAACATTTTCTTTGAGCTTCAGGATAAGGGTGCCAACAACATCAATCTTGTCACACCGGATCACTATATACCACAGATCATATCAGCTATAGACATGGCGAGATCACGGAACTTCAAGCTTCCATTTGTATATAACTGCAGTGGTTATGAAACGGCCGAGATGATACAGCTACTTGATGGCTATATAGACGTGTATCTTCCTGATTTCAAATTCATGTCACCGGATCTGTCCGCAAAATACAGTAATGCTCCAGACTATCCTGAACATGCCAAAGCCTCCATATCTGAGATGGTCAGACAATGCGGAGGAGACCAGACCCGCTTTGATGACGACGGAATTATGCAGAGAGGTGTTATCGTCCGTCATCTGCAGCTTCCTGATCATCTGGATGATTCCAAGTCAATAATCACATATCTATATAACACATACAAAGATTCAATATATATAAGCATCATGAACCAGTACACCCCTATGCCGGGAATTGAGAATAGATTTCCAGAGCTTGGCAGAACTATAACTCCTTCTGAATACGATGAGCTTGTGGATTATGCCATTGATATCGGCGTTGAAAATGGATTTATACAGGAGGGTGAGACAGCAAAAGAGAGCTTCATTCCAGCATTCGATAACGAAGGCGTGTAACCCACACATCTTCAAATAAGGAAATAAATAAAAGACCATGGATTTTTGCACAAAAAAATGGACCAGCCACAACATATTGCAGTCAATCCATCTTGTAGTGGGCCGCCGGGGGCTCGAACCCCGCACACCCTGATTAAGAGTCAGGTGCTCTACCAAATGAGCTAGCGGCCCGTATTTATTTGTTATGTTCGTCACAACAGAATAGATTATATATCAGTTCTGAGAATAATGCAAGTGTTTTTCTCATTTTTTTCAACTTTTCTGACATCCAGCAAATAATTCCAAACTGAGTGACAAAAAAATGGACCAGCCACAATTATATTGCAGTCAATCCACCTTGTAGTGGGCCGCCGGGGGCTCGAACCCCGCACACCCTGATTAAGAGTCAGGTGCTCTACCAAATGAGCTAGCGGCCCGTATTTATCATGTTGTGTTCGTCACAACAGATTAGAGTATACATTAGTTCTTTTTATAATGCAAGTGTTTTTTTCAACTTTTTTCATTTTTATTTGTTCGGTATTACTCTGCTCCTATCCCATACCAAAATTACCAGTTATATATATTGTTTGAATATCATTTTCGCCTATGTTATTATTATAAGGTATGACTTTTTCAATAAAAAGAAGATTTTTACAATAAATAGATGGAGATTACTATGAGACTGAGAAATGTAAAAGGATCAAGAGAGACTATCGCAGCAAATGACTATGTAGTGCACAATGAAACAGGCATGAAGGGGCATTGGCATGAGTTATTTGACAACGATAACCCTATACATATTGAGATAGGCATGGGCAAGGGACAGTTTATCATGGAGCTTGCAAGACGCAATCCTGATATCAATTACATAGGCATAGAGAAGTATTCAAGTGTCCTGGTGCGTGCCCTTGAGAAAAGAGAGCTTGAACCTGAGATGACGAATCTCTACTTTATAAGAATGGATGCCGAATATATAACTGACGTATTCGATACAAATGAAGTAGATAGAATATATCTCAATTTCTCGGACCCATGGCCAAAGGACAGGCATGCCAAGAGACGTCTCACATCTACACATTTTCTTGGTCTGTATGATCAGCTCCTCGCCCCTGAGGGAAGAGTTATATTTAAGACTGATAACAGAGGACTCTTTGATTTCTCTCTGGAACAGGTTCCCGAGGCAGGATGGATCCTTGAGAACTACACATATGACCTTCACAATTCAGAATACAACGAAGGCAACATCATGACCGAGTATGAGACCAAATTCTCAGCAATGGGAACACCTATCAACAGACTCGTCGCATACAGAGAAAAGAAATAAACGTTGATTTTGCATTTGTTGACACACAGTTTTTGGTATACTACAATGAAGATTACAGCAAATTTATGGAAAGGAGTTTCATCATGGATACATCTTCTATAGAAAGTCTCAAATTGGTGCGCAAGACCAATCAGGATCTATTGAATTTCTTCAATGATTCATATATCAGCAAGCTTGAACAGGTTCAGTCACTCAAAACTGAAGATTTTGAACTCAAGGCAAAGATAGACCAGCTTATAAAGACATTAGATGTATACTCCTTCAAGACAAGCACTGGTCACAATGTATTTTCACCATTCTCAGTAGACACCACCTCACAGCAGGAAAAGGCTACTCAGATAGAGCTTCAGTTAAAGGAGCTTCAGGATATGCAGCAGACTCTTCATCTTCAGATCAAAGAGGACGAAGAAGAAACCGCATTGCTTAAGAAGCGTATAACTGATCTATCCACCTCCAACAGACATATAGATGATCTTCTGACGGAGGTGACTGAGGAAGTATCTACTATTAATAATGAAGATACAACAGAAACAGACGGACCAGATACTGATTCCCTGACAGCGGCGGATCACGGAAAAAATATCCTCAGATTGTACCAATATGAGAAAAAACAGCTTGCGGACAGGATTCAATCCGACATCACAGATGTTCTTGACTCCAATTCACACAAGCTGGATGTACTGTCCTGGCTTATAAGATCAGATATCAATAGAGCTAAGGTCACACTCGAAGAGCTCACCTCATCAACGGCAAAACTTGCCGACCATGTAGATGAACTTGCCAATTCTCTCTCTGGAGAATCAGACAGCGAAGAGCCTGTATGGAATCATCTTGAGAAACTTTTCCAGGGTTACAAGGATGAACATCCTGAATGTGGCATATCATACGACATCAACTGTGCTGATTATGCCATGAATATTCCAGGTATTGTAGCCACATATCTTTTATCAATAACTAAAGATATTATGGACAACATATTTGTTCATTCAAATGCCAACAAGGTTTCAATCAAGATATATCTGAGCAGTAAGCTCATAGATGTATATATCAACGACAATGGCGTGGGTATAGACAACAATTATGATACCAACAGTCCATGGTACAGCAGTCTCCACAGAATCAAGGAGATCATATATCTGTTAAATGGAACTCTGAAGATCGATGGAGATTCAAAAACCGGAACAAATGTAAGATTTACTATTCCACTTGAATAATAACGTATCTGTTGAAAGACATATATTACTTAGTTTACAGGTTGGATATCTTAAAGTAACAAAGTGCTATATTGTGTATATGTTGTTTTATCAACACATATATATTTCGAATAAAATAAACATAAAAGGAACATTATCATGAAAGAAAAAATTGCACAGCTTATCTCAAATAACGTAGAAGGAATCGAAATGTCAGATATCATGGCTTCAATCGAGATCCCACCACGCCCTGATATGGGTGATTTTGCATTTCCTTGCTTCAGACTGGCAAAGGTGCTCAGAAAAGCCCCAAATATGATTGCAGCCGATATAAAGGAAGCCATAGGAGATGTAGATTTCATCGAGAAGATCGATGTAGCAGGTGCATACCTGAACTTCTATATCAAGAAAGATGTATTTGTAAAGACAATGATAGAGGCAGCCAACACAGATGACTTCGGCAAATCCGATATAGGCGAGGGACAGACCATATGTATTGACTACTCATCTCCTAATGTTGCAAAGAATTTCCACGTTGGCCATCTCAGAACTACAATAATCGGTAACTCTCTTTACAAGATTCATTCCAAGCTTGGATACAATGTTGTAAGAATAAATCACCTTGGCGATTGGGGCACACAGTTTGGTAAGCTTATCGTAGCTTACAAGGCATGGGGTTCAAAGGAAGCTGTTGAGAAGGATGGAATCTCAGAGCTCATGAAGCTGTATGTGAAGTTCCATGAAGAGGCTGACAAGAATCCAGAGCTTGTTGACGAGGCAAGAGCATGGTTCAACAAGATGGAAAATGGAGACGAGGAAGCACTCAGCATATGGCAGTGGTTCAAGGATATAAGTCTTGTTGAATACAAGAGAACATACAACCTCCTCGGAATGGATTTCGACTACTATCTTGGAGAGAGTTTCTATAGAGACAAGTGCCAGGCTGTTGTGGACAAGGTTAAGGCTGCCGGTCTTCTGAAGGAGAGCGAAGGTGCTATGATCGTTGATCTCTCAGATTACGATATGGCTCCATGTATCATAACCAAGAAAGACGGAAGCTCAATATACGCAACAAGAGATCTTGCTGCTATATTCTATAGAAAAGACACATATCACTTCTCAAAGTGCTTATATGTAACCGGTCAGGAGCAGAAACTTCATTTTGCACAGGTATTCAAGGTAGTTGAGCTTCTTGGAAACGAATGGGCAAAGGATCAGCTTGTTCACATTCCTTATGGTCTTGTAAGTCTTGAGGGAGCAAAGCTTTCTACCAGAAGCGGTAATATCATATACGCAGAGGATATTCTGAAGGATGCCATTGCAAAGAGTCTTGAGATAATCACCGAAAAGAGCCCAAATCTTCCAAACAAGGAGGATGTAGCCAAGAAAGTTGGTGTTGGTGCTGTTCTTTTCAATGACTTATATAATCAGAGAATCAAGGATGTATCATTTAGCTGGGATAAGGTTCTCAACTTTGATGGTGAGACAGGTCCTTATGTTCAGTATACACATGCAAGATGCTGCAGCGTTGTAAGACTTGCTGAGTCATTCGATCCATCAAAACCGGTTAACTACAGTCTCATTACAGAGCAGGATGCCATAGAGTTATTAAAAGAGATCAACAGATTTCCATCTGTGATCAAGGATGCTGCTGATAAGTATGAGCCATCTGTTGTAGCAAGATATGCAGTTGATGTTGCTCAGGCATTTAACAAGTTCTATAACTCAACAAGAATCAATGTAGATGATGTTGAGCTCAAGAATGCAAGAGTTATGCTCACATATCTCACTAAGAATACAATATCTGAGGCACTTAACCTCCTTGGAATTGAAGCTCCAGAGGCAATGTAATCAGTGTTTCTTCTATATTAATATATGACCATATAACCTGATTAAAGAAAAAGAGAATGTTTCACGTGAAACATTCTCTTTTTCTCATATATCTCCAGGAACCATTCTAAATTATATTGTCATAGATATTATTGTTTTTGATACTTTTCTCTAAATAATATTACTCATGATATTTCTGTTCTGAATATTCTTATCTGGCTGTCATTGTTCTGGATATTATCGTTCTGAGTATTATCGTTATGAGTATTATAGTTCTGAATATTCCATTCTGAATATTTCATTCTGAATATTGTCTTCTAAACACTATTTTCCAGACATCATTGTTTCGAAATTATTATCCTAGATAATTTTGTTCTGAATATCTTTACTTCAGGTATTTTTTCTTATATCTGAATATTTTTAGGTATTCTTCTCTTGTTTTTCTAAGTTTTACAGTTTTCTTTGTGAAGATATTGTTTATTGCAATAACAAAATCATATTTCTAACCATATTATGTATTATATAATCTCTTCTATTCTATTCCTTTATATACTTCTATATTCTACATTGCGTTTTTATGAATACAGAATCTTTAAAGCTGTTAAATAATAAATTATATGATGATTTACATAATTTCAATAAATAGATCCTTTGTATATTTAATTTTGCTTTAATATTATATATATTTGAATGTTTCACGTGAAACTTTATGATAAACGTATTTCAACTCAAACTTCAGATATCGCATACATTTGTTTTCTACACTTATAAATCTTTTACATCTTGTTTGTTGTTTCTGCTACCTTATTATTCATTTACATTATTATTCATTTACATTATTACAAAGTATTTTACAACTCAATTATCACTCCATGAACTACTTTTCTGATTTATTTGATAATATTCATGTTTCACGTGAAACATTTTCATCATTACATATAATATTTATATGTCTAAGTAATCCACATATAATAATTCTACTTTCTTGTCTATTATTCTAATTTTTTCAAAGAATTTCCAGAACTTTCAAGCATAGTCAATACTTTACTTACCTTTTTAACCATTAATTCAATTATAAAATGTTTCACGTGAAACTTTACCCATATAACGAATACAAAACATGCACCCACCATTTATCAGATTTTACACAGTTTAATTGCCACTTTGTATACGATATTATCCATTCATTAGATAATAGAATGTTTCACGTGAAACATTTTATTAAACATCATATTTTTTCTGTATTTTGTAGAATTAGCACTTTATAAGTGCTATAATAGACAAGCACTATTTATAACATAAAATATCATCATATTTTATCTATATTAAATAAGCAAACAACAATGTTTCACGTGAAACATTCTTTTTTTGAATGAAAAGGAGACAAAATGGGCAGAATTATAGCGATTGCTAACCAGAAAGGTGGCGTTGGCAAGACAACAACAGCCATAAACCTTGCCGCATGTCTGGCAGCAAAGGGTAAAAAGGTTCTGGCCGTTGATATGGATCCACAGGGCAATATGACAAGTGGATTAGGTGTAGACAGGGATTCTCTTGAATACACAGTCTATGATATGTTGAGAAATGAGTGCAACATAGGAGAATGTATGCTCATAAACGTATATCCTGGTCTTAATCTCATTCCTGCCAACAGAGAACTGGCAGGTGCTGAGGTTGAATTTGTCGGAATGGAGGATATGCAGCACATTCTTAAGACACATATCAAGAAGGTAAAGAACAAATTTGATTACGTTATCATTGATTGTCCTCCTGCACTTGGAATGCTTACTGTAAATGCTCTTACAGCAGCAAATACGGTACTTGTACCTATTCAATGTGAATTTTTCGCACTGGATGGTCTCTCACAGTTGGTATACACTATCGAACTGATAAGGAAAAATCTGAACAGACTTCTTACTATAGAAGGTGTTGTATTTACAATGTTTGACTCAAGAACTAATTTATCAGTTCAGGTTGTTGAAAATGTAAAAGAAAACCTCAAACAGCACATATACAACACAGTTATACCGAGAAATGTCAGACTTGCTGAAGCGCCAAGTTACGGAATGCCAATAATTGAGTATGATCCAAGATCAGCCGGAGCTGAGCATTATATGATGTTGGCAGATGAAGTTATAGAAAATGACTACTATAGATAATGGAGGGCTAATATGGCACAGAAAAAAGGTTTAGGAAGAGGTTTGAACGACCTTTTAGGCACTTCAGAGGCTTCAAAGCCGTCCCGAAGTAGAAGTAATCAGCAAAACTCCTCTGAAAACACAAGTAAAGAGGTAAAAACAGTAACCAAAGAGGTTGTGAAGGAAGTTGTAAAAGAGGTTGAACAGAAGATTAAAATCAATCTCATTGAGCCAAATAAGTCACAGCCAAGAAAGCAGTTTGATGAAGAGGCATTACAGGAATTATCTGATTCCATTAAGAAATATGGTGTTCTTGAGCCTCTGATTGTCACTAAAAAAGGCGATTATTATGAGATAATTGCAGGTGAAAGACGTTGGAGAGCTGCCAGAATGGCAGGAATAAAGGAAGTTCCTGTAGTTATACGTGATTATACTGACAAAGAAATAATGGAGATTTCTCTTATAGAGAATATTCAGAGAGAAGATCTGAATCCAATTGAAGAAGCTGAGGCTTACGAATCTCTTATATCGGAATATAATCTCAAGCAGGAAGAAGTTGCAGAGAGAGTATCAAAAAGCAGATCAACCATAACCAATTCTCTCCGACTTCTGAAGCTTTGCGAGGATGTAAGACAGATGGTCATGTATAATATGATATCAACAGGACATGCCAGAGCACTTATTCCTATAGAAGATCCTAAATTACAGTACGAAACGGCTGCAATTGTATACGATCAGAAGCTCAGTGTTAGAGAAACAGAGGCATATGTAAAGGCAATTCTGGAGAAAAAGCCGGAAAAAGAGGAAAAACAGAAGCCTCAAAAGGATTTATCCGTCTTCTATTCTGATATAGAGAACAAATTAAAGTCAATTTTAGGTGTAAAGATAGCTATAAAGGCATCTAATAACGACAAAGGCAAAATTGAGATAAACTACTATTCTCAGGACGAGCTTGACCGAATAACAGAGATGCTTTACTCAATCAATAAAGAAATGATGTAGTAACCATCTGCATCATACATATGCACAATCAAGGAAGGACAATATTATAATGGAAAGTTCCATATTACAAAAAATAGGTATTGATCCTGCCTACATACTAATTGGTATGCTGGTTCTCATAATAGCCTTGTTTGTACTATTATTCATATTGATGGGCAATATTAAAAATAGAAACAAACAGATAAAAAGGCTGTTGAGCGGAACTCAGGCAGGTGATCTTGAAGATATTATCATGAAAAGATTCGCTGAGATGGATGCTGTAAAAAACAATTCCAAGCGACTCACAAAGGAACATAAGGAAATACAGAGTCATCTTTCAGCATGTGTCAGTAAAATTGGTCTTGTAAAGTATAATGCATTTGAAGGAATGGGTGGTAATCTAAGTTTTGCGCTTGCTCTTCTGGATACAGAGAACAATGGTGTCGTACTCAACTGTATGCATACCAGAGAAGGCTGTTTTAACTATGCAAAAGAGATCATAGGTGGTGAAGCATATGTTGCACTGTCAGAAGAGGAAAAAGAGGCTATTGAACGAGCTAAAACCCTCGAGGATGAAATAGCTGAAAACAAACTAAAATAACCATATTTCAAAAAAATATTATACAAAACATGCAACGTACAAATGTGTATGAAACACATAAAATAGAAAAGCGTATAAAGCACAAAAGTATATAAAATACAAAAGCGTATAAAACAAAAAAGCGTATAAAACGTAAAATCGCTAAAACGATAAGAACAAGATTTATAAAATAAACAAGAAAATAAAAAGAACCAAAAACATGAAAATATATTATGTAGCTACATTATTATAATATATTTTCAAATAAATTTATATATTTAATAGGAGGATATCATGATTGATATTAAATTCTTAAGAGAAAACCCAGACGTAGTAAAACAGAATATAAAGAATAAATTCCAGAATGACAAACTTCCACTTGTCGATGAAGTAATAGAGCTTGACAAACAGGCTCGTGCTGCTCAGCAGGAAGCTGATACACTCAGAGCAAACAAGAATGCAATAGCAAAGCAGATCGGTGCTCTTATGGCTCAGGGAAAGAAGGAAGAGGCTGAGGAAGTTAAGAAGCAGGTTGCTGAGACATCAGCAAGACTCAAGGAGCTTGAAGCTTTAGAGCCTGAGCTCAAGGAGAAGGTTAAGAAGATCATGATGATAATTCCTAACATCATTGATCCATCAGTTCCTATAGGAAAGGATGACTCAGAGAATGTAGAGGTTCAGAAGTATGGTGAGCCTGTTGTTCCTGACTTTGAGATTCCTTATCATGCAGATATCATGGAGGCACTTGGAGGAATTGACCTCGATTCAGCAAGAAAAGTTGCAGGAAACGGCTTCTACTATCTCATGGGCGACATAGCAAGACTTCACTCTGCTATTATCTCATACGCAAGAGATTTCATGATAGACAGAGGATTCACATATTGTATTCCACCTTTCATGATCAGAAGCAACGTTGTCACAGGTGTTATGAGCTTTGCTGAGA
>ERZ825324.1122-NODE-1122-length-33649-cov-3.804102_pt1 | contig 33649 bp, 24 predicted proteins | sample MGYA00519859_ERZ825324 | MGnify/ENA primary metagenome ERZ825324 (study PRJEB31778, sample SAMEA3449198) | human gut metagenome | biome: human gut; feature: human-associated habitat; material: faeces | place: United Kingdom | collected 2010/2012 ...
AAACTGGGTGTTTGTTTTGCAATCTGCTGATTTTCAGCGTTTGTTGCGGAGAGAGAGGGATTCGAACCCCCGGAGGTGTGACCCTCAACGGTTTTCAAGACCGCCGCAATCGACCACTCTGCCATCTCTCCTGATGTGGCGCCGGTGGAAGCCGCCGGCGTGGTTTGCGTGTGCAAAGTTAGCTATTATTTTTGGCTCCTGCAACGAATCCCGAGCAATTTCCCTTTGACCGCTTCAATAAATCTTCAATATTCAATGAAGAAATCTTCAAAGAGATATGATCAGATCTGATCAAAAGACAACGTCAAAAACATAAGCCGGACAAGTATGTTCATTCGGCAGCTCCGCGTCGCTTCCATTCCACTTCGGGGCATCCGGCCGTCACATTGCATCGACGGGCTACGGCGAAGAGCAGGTCGCTCAGGCGGTTGAGATAGACCAGTCCGACGGGATCTACCGGCTCAAGCTTCGACAAAGCGATGACCCTGCGCTCGGCGCGACGACAGACCGTACGCGCCACGTGGGCATGGGCGGCTGCTATGGATCCTCCGGGCATCACGAAACAGCGGAACGGAGGCAACTCCGAGTCGACCTGATCGATGAGCGCCTCAAGCGATGCGACATCGGCCGGGGTAGCGCCAGCCGGAGGCGGAGTTGCGGGCAAGGAGGGTGTGGCGAGTGACGAACCGATATCAAACAGACGACTCTGTATGACCGGAAATTCCGGAGCCATCAGAGGATCGGAAGTCATATGGGCTGCAAGAAGTCCTATCTGGGAGTTGAGTTCGTCGACGGTGCCGTAAGCTTCTATCTTCGGGGCGTCCTTATCTATGCGAGTGCCTCCGATGAGCGATGTCGTGCCGTGGTCGCCGGTGGCTGTGTAGAGTTGACTTTTTTTCATGTGTTATATACGTGTTACGTTATGGTCGTATGGCAAAGTTACCAATTTCTCCCGAACGGTGCAAAATGTATTGGGCATGGATGTAAAGTACTTGCTGACGCTTCGGAAGCATTAGCGGCGCGAGGTGAGAGCAGCGTTGACATTATGGGTCTGGCAGTAGGAATTGTCAGGGATTCTGTCGGTGAGAGGAGGATGCTGAAAGTGATCCAGATCGGTTGCTGCGAGGTAGCAGCGTGGGTGTGATGTCAGGTTTGTCGTTCTGTCAGCAGCTTAGCAATGGCGTCTTGTTTCCAGTTAATCAGGTATCATCGAGAAGATTGGAAGCCGGATGTCGGTGTCGGCTGTCGGTGAGTGGATGCTGTGGTATCAGATTGACAGACGGTCGGTGTAGATGTCGAAGAAGTTGCGCTTCAGCACATTGCTGATACGCAACAGAAGCTCTGTGTCGATGCTGGCGCGGTGGAATATCTTGTAGACATTCGTCCGGTTGCAGCTCAGCTTATTGGCAAACCAGACGACCGATCGGTCCTGGCTTCGGAGCTCTTCCTCAATAAGCTTACCAATAAAAATTTGACTCATAAGAAAAAGAAAATGGTATTAAAGTAAAAAAGGGGCGGAACCGGTTGTTCTTATTGTCTGCCTTAGGCACCGCCAAGCGCCTTGTCCTCCAACAATAAGGGCCACCGGTTCCGACCCTAATGACGGTCGGATATAGTAGCTTCTATTCCAGAGGACGTTTGTTATATGGCGGTTTCCAGACTCAGGGAATAAGAGCGGTCTGCTCATCAAAATCCAAAAATCAATGATCCGTTTGAGGGAATCTCTATTCCGCCGGACGATCGTATAACTGTCGTTGAAACGTTTCCTGAATCTGCCCGATGCGTCAGGAGTCGGTCAGGCCGACAGCTATCATGTTTTTGCAAAGATACGACATTTTTTCGCTTTGTCAATATTTTCTCAACTATTTAGCTGTCCTTTTTTTGATTTCTGAATACCACTTGATGACACTTTTGTAAACAAATCGAAAAAAACGTGATTATTGTTACTGAACATGCCGTATCAGTATCCCAAAAGCGCGAGCAGCGAGGGGGTAAGCAGAGCTGTGAAAAGCCCGTTGAGCGTCAGCCCGAGAGAAGCCCATGCGCCATAGCGGTTGCCTCCCCTCTCTATGGCCGCCGTAGTGCCCAGAGCGTGGGCGGCTGTGCCCAGAGCGAGGCCTCGTGCCATAGGACTTTTGACATGTGTCATCTTCATGACGCGGAATCCGGTCATCCCTCCGAAGATACCCACGCACACCACCACCGCCGCGGTCAGCGGAGGCATTCCGCCCACTGCGGCTGTCACCTCCATGGCGATAGGCGTTGTCACCGATTTGGAAGCCAGCGAGAGCACCACCTCGCGTGAGGCTCCCATGGCCTGCGCGAGAAGCACCACCGATATCACCCCGGCCACGCATCCGGCCAGTTCGGCAGCTATTATGGGGATGATCTGCTTGCGGATGGTGGACAGCTGCCGGTAGAGCGGCACTCCGAGGGCCACCACCGCTGGCTTCAGCCAGAACTCCACCACTCCGCCTCCGCGGGTGTAGGTCTCGTAAGGCACCCCGGTCAGCATCAGGAAAAGTATGAGAAGCGTCACCGATACAAGGATGGGATTGAGCAGCGCCAGGCCTGTGCGCCTGAAAAGGATCCGCGCGCCGATATAGACCACAAACGTCAGCGCCAGCAGGAAATAGCTATTTTCGAGAAACTCCATTGTGAGGCATGAATTTACGTGAATACTGATGGATGAGGCCCGTGATGGCGATCACTATCACGGTGCTTAGAGCTGAGGCGGCTATAATGGCTCCCCACTGTCCCTTGACAAGATCGAAACACCCCATCAGGGCAACGCCCGCCGGAACGAAAAAGAAGCCGAGGTTCGACACCAGAAAGTCGGCCACGCCCTCCACATGGTGCAGCCTGACGACTCCGAGCCGCAGCGCCAGAGTCAGCAGAAGCATGCCTATGATGCTCGACGGCACCGGCACCCCCGTAAGCCACACTATCAGCTCTCCCGCCGCGAGGAACGTGAACAAAACGGCAAGTTGAAGTATTACCATAATATGATACAGTTTTCAATTGATAAGGCGCCCCCGCTGATAATGGATACGAAGGCAAACCGACGGCAAAATTAGCAAGATTACTCCAATCTGGCTACATGAAGCTTAAAAATAATTAATATGGAAATTTTTCCTTAATCATAGATTTACCGCATCGAAAAAAAGGCTAACTTTGCAGTCGGTAAACAAGGCATAGTCGGCAGAAACCGTAATGTCTTGCTCCACTGCAAAGCATTTATCAACTCAAATCACAAATATTTCAAGTATTTTTCAACATGAGCACAATCGACTTATCGCAGTATGGCATCAAGAATGTCAAGGAGGTGATCTACAACCCCTCCTACGAGCAGCTCTTCAAGGACGAGACCGATCCCTCGCTGGAAGGCTTTGAGAAAGGCACCGTCACCGAGCTCGGAGCCGTCAACGTTATGACAGGCGTTTATACCGGCCGCTCGCCCAAGGACAAATTCATCGTACTCGACGCCAACTCCAAGGATAAAGTATGGTGGACAACCGAAGAGTATCCCAACGACAACAAGCCCGTAACCGAAAAGACCTGGGACGCTGTCAAGGAGATCGCCATCAATGAGCTCAGCGACAAGAAGCTCTATGTGGTCGACTGCTTCTGCGGCGCAAACCACGACACCCGCATGGCCGTGCGCTTCATCATGGAGGTAGCATGGCAGGCCCACTTCGTGACCAACATGTTCATCCGTCCCTCCAAGGAGGATCTCGCCAGCTTCAAGCCCGACTTCGTAGTGTTCAACGCTTCGAAGGCCAAGGTGACCAACTATAAGGAACTCGGCCTCAACAGCGAGACCGCCGTAGTGTTCAACACCACCTCGCGCGAGCAGGTGATCATCAACACATGGTATGGCGGCGAGATGAAGAAGGGCATGTTCTCCATGATGAACTACTACCTGCCCCAGCAGGGCATCGCCTCGATGCACTGCTCGGCCAACACCGACAAGCAGGGCCAGAACACAGCCATCTTCTTCGGCCTCTCCGGCACAGGCAAGACCACTCTCTCGACCGACCCGAAGCGTCTGCTCATCGGCGACGACGAGCACGGCTGGGACGACAACGGTGTATTCAACTTCGAGGGCGGCTGCTACGCCAAGGTGATCAACCTCGACAAGGAGTCGGAACCCGACATCTTCAACGCCATCACCCGCGACGCACTGCTTGAGAACGTAACCGTCGACAAGGACGGAAAGATCGACTTCAAGGACAAGAGCGTCACCGAGAACACCCGCGTATCCTATCCCATCAACCACATCAAGAGCATCGTCGAGCCCGTCAGCGCAGGCCCGGCCGCCAAGAATGTCATCTTCCTTTCGGCCGATGCATTCGGCGTGCTGCCCCCCGTATCGATCCTGACCCCCGAGCAGACGAAGTACTACTTCCTCTCCGGCTTCACCGCCAAGCTCGCCGGCACCGAACGCGGCATCACCGAGCCCACCCCGACCTTCTCGGCTTGCTTCGGACAGGCATTCCTCGAACTCCATCCCACCAAGTACGCCGAAGAGCTCGTTAAGCGCATGCAGCAGAGCGGCGCCAAGGCTTATCTGGTCAACACCGGATGGAACGGCACAGGCAAGCGTATCTCCATCAAGGATACCCGCGGCATCATCGACGCTATCCTCGACGGCGCCATCCTGACCGCCCCCACCAAGAAGCTCCCGATCTTCAACTTCGAGATCCCGACCGAACTTCCCGGCGTAGATCCCAAGATCCTCGATCCGCGCGACACCTACACCAACCCCGAGGAGTGGAACGTGAAGGCAAAAGATCTCGCAGAGCGCTTCATCAAGAACTTCAAGAAGTATGAGAACAACCCCGCAGGCAAGGCTCTCGTAGCCGCCGGCCCGCAGCTCTAAATTCTTCTAAGGTCCGATATCCGGGCGGTGTGTCAAAAGCTGAATTTTGACACACCGCCTTGTTTTATGTCCGTATGGAGAGGTTGCCTGAGAGATGACTGATATCCGACACCAGTTCTGACGAGACTGCAACAGGATTCAGGCCATGCCGGGCTGTCAGATGACGCCGGCATGGCCTGAACAATATCCTTAAGAGGCCGTAGCTGTCAGAAAGGCTGCGATCTTATGTAGTCCTTCACAACGGGAGCAAAGTCAATCGTATCAACGGAATATGTGTGGTTTATCACTACATTATAGACATATGAGTAGCCCTGCTGCCATGCAGCAACTGTGGGCGTTGCGAGCGGGAAGAGCATACGGCCGCAGTTGGTCTCCCTGACGAGGAGATAATCGGGCGTGTGCTCGTTGGGCCATATCTGCTGTCCGGTAGCCTTGTCCTTCACCACGCAGTCGATCTGCATGTAGCTTCCGGTAAAGCCGTTCACGGTCGAATACGCAAGAGGCTCAAGAGGCTGAGGCACGAAAAACGACACATCAAGATTCCCTTCGGTAAGGTTGCGCGGAGTGGTGGTGAGCAACACGGGGGTGCCGTCGACATCATAATAGGTCAGCGCCGACGCCGGGGCCGAAAGGCCGTCCCACGACCCGGTGACACCGCTGTCGGAGGTGTTTTGTTCAGGCAGAGTGAAATCACCGGTCAAGGCGATATTGTTAAGCGACATGTGGAGCACTTCTATCATATATTTGTTGCTTGTGCTCGACAGCATCACCGTCACCCTGCTCATGGCGTGACGGAAAGTAAGAGGCACCGGAGCCGGACTCTCGATCTGATTGAGACTGACGGCATACAGCAGATCGGTGCTTCCATATTGCACTCCGCTTATCGTATTGTCGTATGTGTTATCTCCGCCTTTTCGTATATCAGGGCTTACGGCATAGAAATCTACAGGCGACGCAGGCCAGTATACGGGCGGAGAATATGTCCATGTTCCGCCGTCGCGGCTTACCGTCACTCCGTCCATTATCACTGACGCATCAGTGAAGGCATAGACCAGGAAACTCTGAAGAGTAGAGGTGGTGGTCGACGCCGCACGCGAGGATTTCGGCGCCGTGGCATAGAAACCGATAGCCCGTCCGTTTGCGGCGGGATCTTCAGGACTCATATCCGATCCGTCCGAACATGCCGTGGCCAGAACGGCTACCGATATGACTGCAAGGATTATCTTATTCATATGGCTTCAGTTTTATTACTGTTTATGGTCGTCTCATACAGAGATGGAATAATCATTTATCTCTTAACACGGTATCATACACCATAGTTCACTATTATCGTAGTCCAGTCGACAACTTCCGGCTCGAAGGCGCCCCCCTCTATCACCGGAGGCGAAAACGGCAGGGATATGGAGTCGATCACGATCTCCACATGCAGAGGATCATTCGCCGAAGCGACTTCGCGGCTTACGTCATAAGCCCTGCTGACCACCCTCTCATCCGACAGAAGGAAAAACAGCCGGAGCTCATGGCCGGCTCCATTGCGGCATGGGCCGAATGTGCAGAACCGGGCCATTAGAGCCGAATCCGCTACTACTTCGGGACTGAACGATACGCCGACCGAAGTGTCGGATCTCACCTCATCATACAGATCCACACCGCTCGCCATGCCGGAGAGCACCCCTCTCATAGACGCGACCCCGCTGAGATTGGCCACGCGAAGCACTCTGACGGTATAGACCGGAGTGATCTGTACGGGATGCGTCAGGAGCATGAACCGATCGTCGCACCCTGACGACATTCCGTCGGGCAGATATTCAAGCCCGTCGCGGCTCACGTCTATCATGCCGGCCGAATAGGCCCACATCATGTCGGGCGCCTTGCGCAGACCTGTGTCATGACCGTCCGGACCGGTCAGCTCCCGAACCGTCGTGACGAAAGGCAAGCCTTCACTTCCGGGCTCGAACATCACGTCGGAAGTGTCATCGTTATACATCACAAATCTGTATTCACCCTCTTCGATAGCCACTCTGCCCGCATCTCGTCCGGGGAAGTCAAAGCGCCATGGCGACGTCACCCCAGCGCGGTAGAATTCATAGGCCATCCCCTCCGGAGCTGCGTCGGGCGCAGCGTTCCAGTCGTTTACTATCGTGATATCCACATTGGCGTCAGCGCAGGGAGGGAGATCCTCGCAGACACACGACTGCAGGACCGCCAAAAATATGACTGTCGCCGGGATTATATGTTTGCTGAAAGGATATGCCATCGCAGCCTGAGATAAAAGAGTGACGCCCGAGGGCGGCGCAACGCCGCCTCATTCAGGTATCACTTTAACAATCTCCCGGCTGAAAAGTTGCGAAATACAGTCGGCCTACTGGACTGATGGGAATCAGTCGTCTGCGTAAGCGCTCAGCAGCCTGGGCAGGCTGTCGGCAAATTCAGGCATCGAAGGAAATGTGAGCGTCGCGCCAGCGTCGGCAAGAGCCGACTGCGGGATCGGGCCGGTGGTGATACCGGCTGTGACTATGCCGGCGGCAGCGCCCGACTCTACGCCCAGAGGGGCATTCTCTATCACCATCGCCTGCCACGGCTCCACGCCGGCCAGCATGAGGCCGGCCAGATAAGGATCGGGAGCAGGCTTGCCACGGCGTGTCTGCAGAGCCGTGACGCGCATATCTGGGGCGAAAGCGCCCGGAAAATCGGTATCGAGCCGACTGATGAGCGACGACTGACCTGAACCGGTGACGAGCACGCGCTTCACTCCTGCCTCCTCAAGCTCATGAAGCATCCGGGCAGCCCCGGGCATCACCTTTACATCAGGCATCGAGGCGAAGTATTCGGTCTTAAGCTTATACAGCCGCGCAGTCTCCTCATCCGAGGGGACACGGCCTGCATAGCGCTCCATCAGCAGACGTATGGTAGCGGCTCCCGTGCGTCCCTCGTGGAGAAAATATTCCTCCACAGGCAGATCCACGCCTACGGTCAGCATCATCCTGCGCCATGCCTCGGCATGGCGCGGCATGGAGTCGTAGAGCGTGCCGTCCATGTCGATGAGAGCTGCGCGCAACTCGAAGCGCGGATAGCCTTTCGAGGCGATAAAACGTGATATGGCGTCGTTCATCTCTTCTTCTTTTTAGTGTCTTTCGACTTCACAGCCGCATCACCCGGCATGGGGAACGGAGGCTCCTTGGGCCCTTCAATGGCGCCCCCCTGAATGAATATCACGGAGTCGGCATGGGTAAGCGTGTCGGACACCGAGAATTCGGCCTTGTTGGGGCGGGGAGCCTCCATCATCAGCTTTGTATGCTTGCCGCTGCTGACTCCGAACTTGAACACCTCCTGAATCTTGTGGATAAGGTTGATGCGGGTAGTGTCCGTGAGCTGACGCGAGGAGCTGACGGCATATTCGTTGAAACGGGCCTTGCCGAGCCTTATCTTCAGATCGCCGGGCTTGCCCTTGATATTTATACCGAACTTGAAGGGCAAAGGCGATTTCAGCACGGCCACATGATAGTCGAGATCCAAGTCGAGCGAGTTGCCTCCGCTCACTCCGAGCCTGTAGCGGTCGAGATCAAACACGAACGGGAACAGGTCGAGGCGCGAGTCCCTAACCATCAGCTCCACCTGCATAGACTTGATGAGATTGTGCTTCTTATCTTTGAACATCAGCCATTTCGCCATAGTCTTGAAGGTATCGCCGTCGATCAGCCGGAGCGAATCTCCCGAGAGTTTCAGCACGAGATTAAACGTGTGGAACTTCATGTTCATCAGTGAATCAAGCTCGGTGGTCATGGCCGCGTCGGCCGTCACGATGCCGTCGACCTCCCTCAGCAGAGGCAATATGGAGTCGATCTCAGGCATCAGGTGTAGGAATTGCTTGAGATGTAGCCGGCGTATCACCATTCCCGCCGCAAAGCGGAGATCATGCTTGTTCTGGCCGGCGTAGAGCGCGGTGAGATCCATCGAGCCCATAGGAGTATATCCGGCCAGACGGTCGAGATGTATGGCTCCGTCGTGGACATTGAGACGCCCCTGCAGTTTCTGCAGCCAGATATCGGCATAAAGCACATTATCGGCATCGATCGCAAGCCTTGCGTTGACATTCGACGGCACCACAAACGCCGCTCCGACCGTGTCGGCGGCCTGTATGGCCATAACATTCTCGGCAGCTTCGTCGGAAGCGTCGGCGCTGAGCGCCATCGCCTCTCCTCTGGCCCGTTTCTCGGCAAAGACCGAGCCGGCAAGAATAGCTGCTGTAATATTGTTGATATCTATCGTATCGCTCTTGATGGTGAAGTCCATCTCAAGGGGCGAACCACGGCGCGACGAGAGGGCGCGGGTGATGTTGGATATGGTGCCGTTGAGCAGGAAGTCAGACTTGCCCATGCGGTAGCGGGTGTCGCGTATCACCACGGAATCAGTGGAGATCTCGAGATCAAGACCGGTTATGCGGTTGCGCACGGGAAAATAGGGCGTCATCATCCTCGCGCCGGCAGCCTTGACATGTGCCGAGGCATTCCACCGGCGCATCCAGCTTACGATCCCGCGGTCCACGTCGAAATCCATCATCTCCTTGCCGGCGTTGGCCGAATCCGCCTGCGCGATCCTGAGGCGCAGACGCGCGGAGCGCTGCAGCGAGTCGGCCGCCGATATAGCCATGCGGCGTCTTACGCGCTTGCGGGGATGAAGCGACATGTCGGCAGTGGCATCGGTGAGCGACATGCGGTTGTAGAGATCGGTGTACCGGAGGCGCCCTGCCGTCAGGCCGACAGTCAGCAGCGGGTCGCGCGCGCCGCCCTCGAAGCGCTGCAGCAGAGCCTTGATATCGGCATCACGGAGCACGATCCTCGTCGAGTCGGAATCGGAGCGGAATGCGATCCGCTGCGCGCTTGCCGTAAATCCGAGGGGAGTGATGACTGTGGTGTCGAGCGTTGTCGCGTCGTTGCGGGTGCCCATGCCTATCTTCAGACCGCGCGAAAGCATGGCGATGCCGTCGGCCACGAAAGCGAGAGTGTCTGACGTAAGCCCGATCTGCAGCAGGGAGTCGACGGTGGCGCCTCCGGCAAGCTTCATCTTGTTGCTGGTGCCGAATTTCAGCTGGGCGTGGCTGACGTAGGCCAGCGCCGAGGAGTCGCGCATCCGCATCAGGAAGTCGTCGAGCCTCACCGACCCATCAGCCCGCATGTTGTGGAACCGTTTGGGATCAATATCCGACAGCCGCATCCTCACGTTGGTCTGCCCCGACAGACGGCCTCTCACTGCAAAAGGCAGACGCTGAAGCAGCTGCACAGGCAGAGCGCTGAAGTCGATGCGTCCGTCGAATTCTCCGCTGATGCGCGGATCGCTCAACGGGTGCGTCACGGTTCCTGCGAGGCTGAACCCTACGGCGCCGCCCTGCAGCTCCAGTTCCCTTATATCGACACTCGATCCGTCAGGATTATCTCCGTCAATAGTCGCGGTGACATCGGCTTTCATCCTGCGCAGGTTCAGGCGGCCGTATTCGAGGCTGCCGCCGGGTATTTTCAGTGTGAGTTCGAGATGCGGCAGCCCCGGCACGCTGTCCGACAGCTGTCCGACATCATAAGGCTTGAGCAACCGCGCCGTAAGATCCACCTCCGCGTCGGACTTTATCCTGGCCAGCTCCCCTTTATAGTCATCGGGGATCAGCCTGACAACATCGTCGGTCTTAAGCCTGACGGCGTAGAGATCGAGCTCGTGCAGCAGCACTGATTCGGAGAAGCTGACGTCGGCATTCATCTTCAGTATGTTTCCTCCCACATCAAAAGTGAAGTCTGAGAGATTTATGTGATCAGGCTGATGCTGGTTCCATTTTATGGTGCCGTCTATGCCGAACTTGAGCGGCGGCAGCTCGAAAAACGGAGCGAGCCGTCCCCCGCCTCCTCCGCGCGCCGACAGGGTATAGACCGGTGCCTTCGCTCCGTCGAGTGTCGTCGAGACGATCGAAATGGCGGCGTCGATCGAATCGGAGAGAGAGAAGAAACTTATCGGCGCATCGCCTGTCAGGGCGAACCGGTTGATGCTCACATAGGGCATTGCGGTGGCCGACGTATCGGACTCCTCCTGAGAGGAGGGCACGATGTCGTAGTTGGCGTGGGCATCGTCGACCTTCACAAGATTCACTCTCGGAGCGTCGATCTCCACATCATATAGCATCAGATAGCCCATTGTGGCTGCCCACACGTTGATGCCGCCGCTGAAACGCCGCATGGTAAGCAGCGTGTCGGCATCCGCCGGGAGCTGTGCGCGCTGCTGCGGTGTGATGTCGCGGAGGGCGTCGGAGACCACTGTCAGTCCCTCCACATCGACCTGCACCTTCGGGAATGTCTTCCAGAAAGTCAGCTCCACACGCCGCGCCGTCACCTTGGCATCAAGATAGACACTGGAATATTTCTCCACCATGGGAGTGAGCGTCTCGGGCGACAGCACCCACACTGCCACTGCCGTAGCCACCACTGCGAGAGCCACGAGCGAACCTGCCGCGACAGCCGTCCACTTCAGGGCGCGACGCCATCCGCAGCGCGGTTTCGATGATGTTTTAGGGTTCGTTGTCATCGGGGATGGGTATTATCGCACAAAATTACTGAATTATTTGTTAATTTTGCATCTGACTAACAAACAACCACGCATGAAAGATCTGCCCACAGCCGAAGAATCAACCGAACGCGCCATACTCGTAGGACTTGTCACACCGACCCAGAACGAGGCTCGCGCCAATGAATATCTCGACGAACTTGAATTTCTGGCCGACACAGCGGGGGCTGTGACGGTGCGTAAGTTCACACAGAAAGTGAACGGCCCCGACTCGCGCACATTCGTGGGATCGGGCAAACTGGAGGAGATACGCCAGTACACCGAGGACAACGATATAGCCATGGCCATATTCGACGACGATCTGACTTCGAAGCAGGTGGCCAACATAGAAAAAGAGCTGAAAATAAAAGTGCTCGACCGCACCGGCCTCATTCTCGACATCTTCGCCAAGCGTGCACGCACGGCCAACGCCCGCACCCAGGTGGAGCTGGCCCAGTATCAGTATCTGCTCCCCCGCCTCACCCGCATGTGGACTCACCTGGAGCGTCAGCGCGGCGGCATAGGCATGCGCGGCCCCGGCGAGACGCAGATCGAGACCGACCGCCGAATAATCCTCGACAAGATAGCGCGCCTCAAGGAGGAGCTGCGATCCATCGACCGCCAGAAATCCATACAGCGCAAAAACCGAGGCAAGCTGACCCGAGTGGCGCTCGTAGGCTATACCAACGTGGGCAAGTCGACGCTCATGAACCTGCTGAGCAAGAGCGATGTCTTCGCCGAGAACAAGCTGTTCGCCACGCTCGATACGACCGTGCGCAAGGTCATCATCGACAATCTGCCGTTTCTGCTGACCGACACTGTCGGGTTTATCCGCAAGCTTCCGACACATCTCGTCGACTCGTTCAAATCGACGCTCGACGAGGTGCGCGACGCCGACCTGCTGCTGCACGTGGTCGACATATCGCATCCCAATTTCGAGGAGCAGATCGAGGTGGTCAACCGCACTCTCGCCGAGGTGTGCGGCTCGGCCGACAAGCCGATGATCATGGTATTCAACAAGATCGATGCCTTCACCTACAAGCCCAAGGATGCCGACGACCTTACGCCTGCCACCCGCGAGAACCTGTCACTCGACGACCTGAAACAGACATGGATGAGCCGTACGGGGGAGGACGCCGTGTTCATCTCGGCCCGCAAAGGCATCAACATCGACGAGCTCAAGCGTAAAATATACGAGCGGGCCAAGGCTATACACCTGACCCGCTTTCCGTACAACGATTTCCTGTATCAGGACTACACCGGTCTCGCCGAGGAGACCGAGTGAGGCTGCCACAATCGTAAATTACTGTTTCTGATAGTATCGCACCCAGTCGACGAGCATCTCCACCGGAAGATCCTCCGGGAACACGCGTCCCACCCACTGACCGCCGAGCTGCATGTCGATCAGCAGATACATCGGGCGATAGAATGGGAACTGACTGGCACGGTCGGCGCTCTCGATGCGGGGATAGGTGTTGACGGGCACGTCGTTGATGAAGAACCTCACGCTGTCGGGATACATCTCCACGGCATACACATTATAGTCGTCGGGATTGATGCGTCCGGTGCATGAACTTACCGGATTGCCAGTCTGGCCCTTATTGTAAGTGTAGTCGGAATGGACGGTCTGATAGGCGATGGAGTCGGAGTTGAGGCGTTCCATTATGTCGATCTCGCCGCCGTAAGGCCACTCGCTCGTTCCGTAGACCTCTACCGAAGCTGCGGACGTATCGGGCAACAGCCATATTGCGGGCCACGCGCCGCGGGCGCCCTCAAGCTTGGCGCGTATTTCCAGGCGTCCGCCCATAAACGACTTTTTGCCCTTGGTCCATATACCGCCGGTGAGATACTCCACCGGTCCGGCCGTTCCGGCGCTGTCGGCGATACCTTTCAGCACCGCATTGCCGTCGCGCATCTCATACAGCCGGTCGTCGGCCGACATGTGGGCCTGCCAGTCGGGCCTCCCCTTGGGGATGCGCGACCATAATGCAGTGTCGGCCTGCCCGTCGTAATTGAACTCCTCCGACCATACGAGCTTCCAGCCCTCGGGATTTTCGTCAGCCGTTCTGGCCATGGTGCTTGCCGCTCCCGCGATGGCCAATATCGCTATACCGGGCAGAAGCATACGAGTGAAACGCATATCTTTGAAATTTTAGGTGATGATGTCTGAATCATGCCGTCGGTCAGGGCGCCTGTATTGCCTATCGCCAGTCCCCACGGCATTCTCTGCAAATTTACATAATTTGTCTTGTCATACAACAACAAAACCTCGCTCCTTGTTCACCGGTGCGTAAATCTTTATAATCTTCCGGGGGACAACATGAGATCAACTTTTCAATACCTAAAACAGAATTCTTCAAACAAATCGCTAATTTTGCACTTGACAGTTGAACCTGCGCTGATTATTTGGCTGAATTATGGAAATTACCATTGACGATATAAAGGCATTGATTACGGCGGATGAGTCGCGGACTCTGGAGCTGAAGAAGACAACCGGCGAACTGAAAGACGGTATGCACTCGGCGTGTGCGTTTCTCAACACCGATGGAGGTTGGCTGATTTTCGGCATTGCGCCTAAATCGCTTAAAATATTAGGGCAGGAAGTAACTGACTCAACACAGCAGGAGATAGCCAAAGCTATCACCGGATTGGAGCCCGCTGTCGATATGAAGATTCATTATGTTGATGTGCCGGATCGTCCGGGGAATAAAGTGATTGCCATGCACTTTGAGGGATGGGTATGGGGTGAGCGACCGCATACCTACCACGGGTGCCCATATTATAAAGTCGAAAGCATAACGAAGGTAATGCCGCACGAGATGTATGATGAACGAATCCGGGCGCATCAGCCTCAGATGTATGCGTGGGAGCGTCAGATGGCAGATGGCGTTACGTTTTCCGACCTGAACGAGAAGCATATCAGAGGGTGCATCAGGCTTGGCGTAGAGGGCGGCCGAATCCCGGCAAGTGCCATGAGTGCGCCAATAGACGACACGTTGGCGAAATGGAATCTGCTGAAAAACGGCAATCCGACCAATGGAGCGGTGATGCTTTTCTCTAATAATATCGAAGAGTATCCGCAGTTCCGGCTTCGGATGGCCCGGTTCTTGGGTAACGATAAGAATGAATTTATTGACAATCAACGCGCCGAAGGCAATTTCTTTGACCTGCTTGACGCTGGCATGGCTTTTTTCTTCAAGCACCTCAATCTCAGCGGAAAGATTACAAACCACAGCCTTCAGCGCGAGGAACGCCTTGAAGTGCCGTATCACGCTTTACGCGAAGCATTGATCAACAGTCTTTGCCATCGTCAATGGGAAAAACATAATCTGACCGGAAGTATCGCAATTTACGATGACCGCATAGAGATTGCCAATCCCGGCATATTCCCTCCTCAAATATCACCGGAGTCCATTAAAAAGCCGCACGAGTCATACCCATATAATCTGAAGATTGCCGAAGCTCTTTACAAATCAACCTATCTGGAAAGCTGGGGTTCCGGAGCCAAACGTATAATGGATGCCTGCCGAGACCAAGGCGTAGATGAACCCACATGGCGTTGGGACGGTGGTTTCGTAATCGTAACCTTCAAACGACCCAAGCACGACCCGAGCCGGGAGCCAGTTGCCAACCCAAAAGCAACCAGTACCATACCAGTACCATACCAGTACCATACCAGTACCATACCAGTTCAGACCTTGATCGAGAAAGGCACTGACGAATTTATGACAGCGTTGGAACTTGCAGAATTGTGTGGTCTAAAGAATATCAGGCATTTTCGTAAATTTTATCTCAATCCTGCGTTGGAAGATGGAGCAATAGAACGGCTCTACCCTGCTATCCCCAAACATCCCAGACAGAAATACCGCCTGACAGAAGCCGCAAAGAACTGGAAGAATAGTCAAACATCAAATCGACAATCAGATAAAGAAGGGTAATGAGTACACCGATTCTGTAGCAGGATTGGTCACTCAATTCCGGACTTTGAATGATATGGCCTTAAAAGCACACATCCCACCGGTAGATGATCTTTGCAGTCGGATCGCTTCAAAGTCTGTTGATTCCCGGGAGTATCCGGGGACGGCAAGGATGGGGCGGAAAAACTTGGCGAAAATTTGCAAAGGGCCGAAATGTTGCATAAATTTGTAGTGGGAAACCACACAGTCATACAGCACAAAAATCCATCTCCGAGACTAATATATGACCCCGTATCTTGTATCGGCACGCAAATACCGCCCGACGACGTTTGAATCCGTGGTAGGACAGTCGGCGCTGACATCGACGCTGAAAAACGCCGTCGTGTCGGGACGCATCGCAAGCTCCTACCTGTTCTGCGGCACCCGCGGAGTGGGCAAGACCACGTGCGCCCGCATTTTTGCCAAGACCATCAACTGCGAGCATCTGACCGCCGACGGCAACCCCTGCAACGAGTGCGACTCGTGCAAGGCCTTCAACGCCGGCACGTCGCTCAACATCATAGAGCTCGACGCCGCATCCAACAACGGCGTCGACGCCATGCGCGCGCTCACCGAGCAGGTGCGTGTCCCGCCGGTGCAGGGACGCTACAAGGTGTTTATCGTCGACGAGGTGCACATGCTCTCCACGCAGGCCTTCAACGCGTTTCTGAAGACTCTGGAGGAGCCGCCGAGCTACGTGGTGTTCGTACTCGCCACCACAGAGAAGCAGAAGATCATCCCTACGATACTCTCCCGCTGCCAGATCTACGACTTCCACCGAATCTCAATCCCCGACATCATCAAGCAGCTGCAGTATGTGGCCTCGCAGGAGGGTGTTGAGGCCGAGGAAGCCGCGCTCAACGTCATAGCCACCAAGGCCGACGGCGGCATGCGCGACGCCCTGTCGGTATTCGACCAAGTGGCCGCCTCTTCGCAGGGCAAGGTGACCTACGAGCACACGATAGCGAGCCTCAATGTGCTCGACTACAAATACTACACGCGTCTGACCGAGGCTTTCCTGACAGGCGACGTGCTGCTGACATGGGTGATCTACCGCGAGATACGCGACGCCGGATTCGACTCACTCTTTTTCATCAACGGCCTTGCCGCCTATCTGCGCGACCTGATGATGGCGCGCGACCAGTCGACGGTGGGTCTCGTAGAAGCGGGAGAGGAGGCCCGCAGGCAGATGGCCGACATCGGCGCCCGGTGCACGCCGGGATTCCTCTACCGCGCCATGAGCCTCTGCAACGACGCCGACCTCAACTACCGCACGGCCTCCAACAAGCAGTTTCTCGTAGAGCTGACGCTCGCCAAGATATGCCAATCACTCAGCCCCTCCCCTAACAAAGGCAGCGACGGAGAGGGGCGGCTGAGAAAAATCGACGCTGCCGCAACAAAAGCCATACTCACCGCGGCTCCGCAGCCGCAGCAACCGGCGCAGAGACCGGCCACCACCACCTCCACTGCCCCGACGCAGCCGCAGCGAACATCGCAGACCGCGCCGGCAGCTTCCAGACCCGCAGAGGCCGTATCGGCACCACGTCCGACAGCCACGCCTGCGGCGACTGCCGTACCACCTCCGCCGGGCATGAGGTCGACACTGAAAATGCCGACGGTAAATATCAACCGGCAGCCTGCGCCGACGGCTCAGGCCGACGCGGGCAGCCAGCAGCCGGGACAGGGCGCGGCCGCAGGACGCCGCAACCCTTACTCACAGGCCGATCTCGACCGCGCATGGGACGGATTCATCGAAGCGTTCCCGCGTAAAAGAATCCTCGTCAACTCAATGCGCACATCGCGCCCGGTGCGCATCGACGAGAACAACGTGGGAGTGGATCTCGACTCAGAGATACAGATGGCCACTTTCAGAGAGGAATTCAGCGATCTGCTGCAATGGCTGCGCGACCGGCTTGAAAACGATTACGTGGCGCTGCAGCTGAAGGTGACCGACCGGGCGCCGTCGCGCCACGTGCTGAATGACCGCGAACTGATGATCACGATCATGAAAGAGCGTCCGATGCTCGAAAAATTCGTCAAGGGACTCAAACTGACATTATAATACGACGTATGCCAAGATACACCTCAGCAATCTCACGCCTGACAGTCATGCTTGCGCTTGCCATTGTCACAGCCTGTTCAGGCAGCGACGCCTCGCGCTTCGACGATCAACTTCGTGAAGCCGAAATGGCTGTGGCGGAGGGCGACATGACAGCGGCCACAAGCATAGCGAGCCGCCTCTCCGACCGTCACATGGAATCACTCACCACACGGCAGCTCTGCCGCCTGTCGCTGATCTACATGCAGATGGCCGACAGCACCAACCAGAGCGACAACATAGGCGTAGCCGCGGAGTGCTACCGTAAAGCCTTTGAGACGTCGCCCGATTCGGCACGCCTCTACTATTCGCAGCTCGGCCCTGAACATACAGCCCGGGTGCACATGCTTGCCACTATAGTAGGGAGTATGGACACACCCCCGTCGGATTCCGAACCCGACACCATACCTTTCAATGCACTCAATGACGACAGCCATGAACAGTGACTGGACCGACAGTCTGGCTGCGCTCAGAGCCTCGCTGCCAGGAGCCGACGAAGCGCCGGACGAAGCGCCCGCAACCGACGCCGGGCCGACCGTGCCCGTGAAGCCCGGCAACCGACAGCTGACTCTCACCTATGAGCGCAAGCAGCGCAAAGGGAAGCCAGCCACTATCGTGAGCGGATTTGACTGCTCCGAAAGCGAGCTTCTTGAAATTGCCTCACAGCTCAAAAAGAAGCTTGCTACCGGCGGATCGGCAAGAGGAGGAGAAATACTCATACAGGGCGACCGGCGCGAACAGCTCCGCTCCGTCCTCACCGCAATGGGTTACAGGGTGAAAGGGTAATCCTCAGCTGCAATCAAATCACCGACAGATGCTTACGATATACCGGGCCTCGGCGGGATCGGGCAAGACATACACTCTCGCCTACGAATACATCAGACTGCTGCTCGGACATCCCGACTCCGAGGGCCGCTACAGGCTCAATACCGGCGACCGCCACGCCCACCGCAACATACTCGCCATCACCTTCACCAACAAGGCCACGGGCGAGATGAAACGCCGCATCATCCATGAGCTGGCTCTCCTGGGAGGGTGCGAACCGGGATGGGAGACGGAGTCCGGCTACATGAAGAGCCTGCAGGATTTCTACGGGGCCACGGCTGAACAGATATCCGCTGCAGCCAGAGAGGCGCTCTCCGGCATATTGTTTGACTACAGCCAGTTTCAGGTATCGACGATCGACTCCTTTTTTCAGACCATACTGCGCACTTTCGCCCGCGAGGCGGAGCTGACCGGTAACTACGAGCTGACGCTCGAAGCCGTGCCGAGCGTCAGCGAGGGAGTGGCGCGGCTCTTCAAGTCGCTCGAAGAGAACGACACTCCCCATACACGCCTGATATTGGCACAGATCACCCGCCATCTGCTCAACAAGATGCACGAAGGGAAGAGCGCCGACCTCCTCAACCGCTCCGGCAAAGCCTACCAGACTCTGGTGAAGGAGATATCCTGCATGAACGACGAGGAATTCTCCACACGCCACGATGGCGACGCGGCCACAGTCCACGATCTTACGATGGAATACCTGAAAGATCCGACACGGCTCAACCGCTTCGCCAAGGCCCTGTCAGACGAAATCACCGCATTGGCCGAAGACGCACGCCAAAAGGCCTCGCAGTGTCTCGGCATGATAGAGCGTCATGGCCTCGGCAGCGGCGTATTCAGAGCCAACCATTTCATCAAGGGACTTGAAAAAGTCGTCGCCGATCCGTCGGCCGACAGCGGCACCACCACCGTGAAACCCGCCGCCGAGGGAGTGGAATCAGTACTCAACAAAGGTCGGTCGCTGCCCGGTGAAGTGAGCGCAGCCGTGCTTGCCGCATCCGAAGCCATACTGGCGGCGCGCACCCGAGGCAAGATATTCCGTCAGATGATCGACTCAACGCTGTCGCTGTCACTGATGCGCCATGCAATGCGCCATATCGACGAGGTAAGGCAGGAAAACAACGCCCTGCTGCTCGACGACACGAAAACCCTCCTCAGAAAAATCATAGGCGACAACGACACCCCCTTCGTCTATGAACGCATGGGGATATGGCTCAACCATTTCCTCATCGACGAGTTTCAGGACACGTCGCGCATGCAGTGGGACATCCTTCGGCCGCTTGTGGAGCAAGGAATCGCTCCCGGTCATGACTCTCTGATAATCGGCGACGAAAAGCAGTGCATTTACCGTTTCCGCAATTCCGACCCCACACTGCTCGGCGCCCAGGTAGCCCGGGATTTCGCCCGTCTTGACATAGAGGAGAAGGGAAGCGCTCCCGGATCCAACACCAACTGGCGCTCGTCGGGCACGGTGGTGGAGTTCAACAACCGGCTTTTCGAAGCAATGGGGCCTGCGAGGGCAGGTGAAGGAGTGTATGGCAACGTCAGGCAGCTCGTGGCGGCGAAAAACCAGTCGGCTCCCGGCTATGTCGACGTGGCGCGCATCACTCCGCAGCAGGGGTCGGCAATGGCCGACGAGGCATTGCCCAGACTCTACGACAACATCATGCGGCAGCTGCGTTCGGGATATCTTCCGTCGGATATCGCGATACTCGTGCGCGACGGCAAGGATGCGACAGCTGTGGCCGAATATCTCTCGGCACGGCAGCAGGAATCACCCGGCGACCCCCGTTTCGGCATCACAAGCGACGAATCGCTGCGCCTGCAGGAATCGCCGGCCGTGAAGATGATTGTCAGCGCGCTGCGGCTGCAGGCTACTACGGCCGACGACGTCAGGGAGCAGCGACGCAGCCTCCGCGAGGTGACGCTCCTGACATCGCGTTTCGACGAGGCCAAAGGGCGCGGCCTGAGCGATCAGGAAGCCCTTGAGGAGGCCGTGGAGCGCCGGGGCGAGCAGACAGAAAAGGGGGGTGACAATGCCTGGGATCTTGTCACACAGGTCAACCTCCTGATACGCGAGCGCATTCCGGCCGACATGGCGCAGGCGCAGAACGCAGCCATTTCGGCGTTTGTCGACGTGGTGAATGAGTACTCCGCCGCCAATCCGCCGGATTCGCGAAGCTTCCTGCGGTGGTGGGATATCAACGGAAAGCGCCAGTATGTGCAGACGCCACCCGACCCGATGTCGGTCAACCTCATGACTATCCATAAATCCAAGGGACTGCAGTGGGCGTGCGTCCACGTGCCTCTGATCGACTGGGACGCAATATCGCTCAAAAGCGAGGAATGGTTTTCGACCCGCGGACTGACGCTTGCCGGCTGCGACGCCGCCGACATACCGCCCTACGTCCGCCTGAGGCCATGCGTGGAGATGCTTGCCACTCCGATGGGCGAACGCTACCGCCGCAGAGCCGGGGAAATGGCCACTGACGAGACCAACGTGATCTACGTGGCTTTCACCCGCGCTGTCAGCGAGCTTTGCGCCTGCTACAGGATACCCTCCACTCCCAAGGATGTCACTGCCGGCGAATTTGTATGGAAAGCACTGAGGTCGGCCTACGGAAATGAAAACGTGACGATAGGAGAGCCCACCATCGCCCCTCCCCGCAAAAAGAGCAAAAACACAGCGCTCGAACCCTCTGTCACCGACAGCATGCCGCTGTTCGGCACAGGAATGCGTTCGGATCTGTGGGATTCGATGGAGCTCGACGACGACCCCGACATGACGGATGAACCAGACTGAACTGCGCGTATCCAAGCTTGCCTCGCAGTCAGCGTGCCATAATCATTATCTGCTGCCGTAAAGCCTGCGGTAGGCCATGACTGATACCCGGCCGCAACGCCTCTCCGCTTCCTGCAGAGCATCGGCATATTTCCCCGGAATCGACTCCAGCAATCTTTTTATGACGTCGCGATGCTCCTGCGGCAGTATGCGCTCTTCGGCGAGACGCCCGAGCCTGACGCATTCGGAGAGATGGCCCACGACGGTCGACAGCGACAGACCGCGCAACGCGGCTATATCCTCGGGCGAGGAGCCATCCTCAAACATCCTGAGCGACTCGAAAGTGGAATATCCACGCGGTTTCTTCTCTTTCGAAGGCTTGGGCATGGCTGCTTTCTTTTCGCGCGCCGGGCTTTTTCCGGCGCCTCCCAGTCCGGCCGTGCGGCGTTGCTGCTCTTCCGGCTCGTTTCCGCTCAGAGCCACCCGGGCCTTGATGTCGAGATAGCCTTCGACGCTGAAGTCGCCATGCGACAGCTCTGTCAGCGTCCTGTATTTGGTCAGCATCAACTCCCAGGCCGCATCTCGGGCTGCCTCGACACGGCGCCGGTAAGCCTTGTTGCCGATATCGGTCGGAGTGGCCTGCACGAGTCGCAGCAGCGGGGCAAGCCTCTCGGTGAAGTAGGCGCAGCCGCTGCGGATCTTCTGCCGCAACTCCTCCGAGCCCTTAAGCGCCGGCGCCCCGCCGGGAAATGACGCGTAGATACGTCCGAAGCGCTCGCCTACGGCCTCTATCTCGTCGGTCATGGTCCTTGCCGCCCCGGTATATTCCTCGAAAAGCTGCGGGCGCAGCGGCGCGACAAACTCCTGCACGGCCCGCGACAGGGCGTCGAACTCCCGCCTGATGCGGCTGAAATCAAACACGTCGACAAGATTGCGCATGTAGAACTCGTCGGCCAGACGCGATGCGGCCGCCTCGTCGGGACTTGAAGCGACGGCGGCGGTGATGAACCCTGTGACGCTCGGATCGGTGATGACCGACTTTGCGGCGAGCGGGGTGTCGAGCACCATCCCTTCGAGCGAGCGGCACCGGCTGAGCGCCACGTAGGCCTGTCCGGGAGCGAACGACGAGGCCGCGTCGATAATGGCGCGGTCAAATGTCAGCCCCTGGCTCTTGTGGATCGTGATGGCCCAGGCCAGGCGCAGCGGGAGCTGCACGAAGCGCCCCTCCTCTTTCTGTGTGATCTTCTGCGTGGATTCGTCGACATCGTAGCGGCTGTTGACCCATTCGGCCGGCTCCACGCATATCTCCTCGCCCGATCCGAGCGGACTGACCGTCACCGCACCGCCGGAGAGCGACGTGACGGTGGCTATCATGCCGTTGAAAAAGCGGCGTTCCGGTCCGTCGTTGCGTATGAACATCACCCGGGCGCCGACCTTCAGCTCTATCTCGGCGTCGGCAGGATAGGACGACTCGGGGAACTTCCCCTCGACCCGTGCGCGGTATATGCGCGACGGGAGCCGGATGGCATCGAGTTTGCTCCGGTTGATGGCTGCCGCGCGGGCGTTGTGGGTTGTCAGCCGTATGTAGCCCTCCGCGTCGGGAGGATTGAATCCGGGACGATAGCGGGCGTTGAGCCGGCGGAGCACCCCATCGTCGACAGCTCCGTCGCGTACGGCGTTAAGCAGTCCGACAAATCCGCGGTCGATCTGGCGGAACACCGTCTGCAGCTCTATGGTGAGCATTCCGGACTCGCGCAGGGCATGGCTGTCGAAAAAATAGGGCGACGGATAGTGCGGCCGGAGCAGTTCGCGGTCGGCGTCGCGCACCACGGGCGACAGCTGCCGCAGATCGCCGATCAGCAGCAGCTGCACTCCGCCGAAGGGGCGCGTCGGGTCGCGATAACGGCGCAGAGCCATATCTATGGCGTCCATCAGATCGGGGCGCACCATGCTGATCTCGTCGATTACGAGCAGTTCCATCCCCGGCAGGATGCGGCGCGTGGCGCGCGACGGCTTGAAATATCCCTCCTCGCCGACGAATCCGCGCCCCGGGATATAGCAGGTCAGCGGAAAATGGAAAAAGGAGTGGATCGTCTGTCCGTCGGCATTGATGGCCGCCACGCCGGTGGGCGCCAGCACCACCATGCGCTTGCGCGAGGTCTCCCGCAGGCGGCGCAGAAAGGTGGTCTTGCCGGTGCCCGCCTTTCCGGTCAGAAAGAGGTTGGCGCCGGTCTGCTCCACAATGCGGCGCGCGAGCTCCAGTTCGCGGTTGACGATCGCCGCAGCCTCGGGCTCCCCGGCCATCATTTCCATGCCGTCTTCATCGGCCAGATAATCGTATTCCATAGCTATTTTCACTATATTGCGAAATTAGCCATTATTCCTTAACTTTGCAAAAAGCGACATCAACATATCATCACACCAGGCATATGGCTCAACCGATCATCACTACCGCCGCCGGCAACGGGCGGCTCGAATCGCTCGACATGCTCCGCGGGCTCGACCTCTTCATGCTCGTAGGGCTGCAGCCTGTGCTTGTCGCCGCCGGCAGAGCGGCCGGAGCGTCGTGGCTCGACCCGCTGCTCCGACAGCTCGACCACGCCGTGTGGGAGGGGTTTACGGCCTGGGATCTAGTCATGCCGCTCTTCCTGTTCATGACCGGCGCGGCGATCCCGTTCGCCATGTCGCGCTATCTCAAGCCCGGCGCCTCGAAAGCCGATGCGTGGCGCAGGATAGGCCGGCGTGTTGTCGTGCTCTGGCTGCTCGGCATGATCGTGCAGGGCAACCTGCTCGGCCTCGATCCTGGCCGATTCCATCTCTACACCAACACTCTGCAGGCCATTGCCGCAGGCTATCTCATTGCCGGCGCCACGATGCTCACCGTGCCCCGGCGCTATCATGCGGCCGTCGCTGCGGGACTTCTCGCTCTGATGGCCATACCGATGAGCATCCACGGCGACTTCTCGCCGCAGGGCAATCTCCCTTATCTGATAGAGGAAGCCGTGATGGGCGGCGACCGGGGCGACAGTTCCTACACATGGATATGGAGCTCACTCGGCTTCGGGGTGACGGTGATGCTCGGCATGCTCGCCGGAGAGATCATGAATGCGGCTGACACACCGCGCCCGCGCAAAGCGCTGAGGCTCGTAGCCGTAGGCACCGCGCTGCTCTTGGCCGGATGGCTCTGGAGCTTCGAGACCCCGATCGTGAAACGGATCTGGACCGGCAGCATGGTGCTCTGGTCGGGCGGATGGTGCTACCTGCTGATGGGAGCCTTCTACTACGTCATCGACTGCCGCGGCACACGCTTTCATGCCGAGTGGCTGAAAATCTACGGCATGAACTCAATCACGGCCTACATGCTCGGCGAAACGATCAACTTCCGCTCGATCGTCCACTCTCTCACCTTCGGCCTGCAGCCCCACATCGGTCCCTGGTATGACACCCTGCTCACCGCCGGCAACTTCGCCGTGCTCTTCCTCATCCTCGCCTGGATGCACCGCGACCGCCTCTACCTCCGCATCTGATCCCAGGCCGAGCAGCTTGATTCCGTCAGGAAGAGACTTTGTAAGCTGAAATCCCGCGATGAAAATCTTATATAAAATAATGGTGTCGAGGGCAGGGGCGAGTGGAAATTTTGCATTGTGGGGAGAATGATGTAATTTTGTATCGGGGCAGCAACATCGTTAGCAGCCTGATCAGCCTCATCATTGGAATACAATCCCCCTCATTATGGATGTCAAGACTCTCGAATTCGTTACATATTGCATCAGCAAATTAGCGCAGACGCTTAAGATGAGCCAGCGTGAGGTTTACCGACGGCTGAAACAGTCGGGGATTCTCTATGATTACATAGTGCCGTCATACGACGTGCTTCACACCTTCAGTTCCCGCTATCTCGTTGAGGATCTCACAGATTACATGAGGGAGAAAGGAGTGTTGCCGCAATGAGACTCTATCATTCATCCAATATATCCGTGGTAAGGCCCGATGTGATTCATTCCAGAGACTTTCTTGATTTCGGCAAAGGCTTTTATCTCACTTCGATCCGCGACCAAGCTGTAAGATACGCACAACGCTTTATCCGACGTCAGCGGGAAGCTTGGGTCAATGCATACGAATTTGATTTCGACTCTTTGGAATGGAAAATCCTGAAATTCGACTGTTACGATAGGGACTGGCTAGATTTCGTCGCCAACTGCCGTGCCGGAAAGGATACCACTGATTTTGACCTCGTCATTGGTGGCATAGCAAACGATAAGGTAATCCAGACGCTTGACCGATTTTTCGAAGGAGAATTATCGGAGAACGAAACGTTAGGGCTGCTTAAGTATGAGCGACCCAATATCCAGTATTGCATCCGCTCTCAAAAGATGCTGGACAACTGTTTGAAACATATAGAAAGCCGACAATTATGACTGACGAAAGCAAACTGGCATTTCAGGCCGGCAAAAGCGCTAACATAATAAAAAGCTTGTGCGAACTCTACGGGGTGTCGTTACAGGAGGCAACTGATATTTACTATCAATCCGACACATCGGAACTGATAGAAGAGGGCGTTGCCGATTTACAATGCCGAAGCGACAAGTACCTCGCATCCGTCATATGGGAAGAATATCACGAGTTTCAAGAATAATACAACAACGAAATCAGACCGCTGAAAATCCCGAGACGTAATCAACATCTGGCCGCATCACGGAAGTTCCCACCATAGGCTTCCGCGGTGCGGCCACTGTTTAACAACATTGCCGGAATCAGCCGGCAACTTCGCCGTGCTCTTCCTCATCCTCGCCTGGATGCAGCGCGACCGCCTCTACCTCCGCATCTGATCCCCTGGTTATTTAGAAAGCGTCTTGTCAAAGCACGAATTTATTTCAGCTCCAACTCAATATCCTCTATTGATGGCATATTAGCAAACCTCATCCATAGCTTGTGAAAATTATAAACACCATCTTGTGCTATATACAGCAAACACACATTGCTTTCCTCCTCCAACTCTGTCTCTTAAAAATATATAACCTACGATCTCTTTGCAATAGAATAAATTCAATCTGAATTTATGATTGTTCGTTGAACAGACTTTGGGAAAACAGCGTCGGAAGTCGGAGTTTCTTTTTTAGTACTCAAGCTCTTGTTTATTTCAAATGTTCTCTCTAATTTTGCGAATAAAGCCAATAAATCATTCCATGTCTACGGAAATAACAGAGGTAGAATTTGAACATATAAATCGTCTCAAAATAGTTTTTGCTGACAATAACCGCAAATGGAAATGGTTGGCTGAGCAGTTGTGTAAAAACTATACAATAGTTTTTCGCTGGTGCGCGAACAATTCATAGCCGTCATTGGGAATGCTTATTAGATTTTCAAATATGCTTAATATTAATCATCGTGGACTTATAACTGGTAAGAAATCATATTGGAATAAGTAAATCATAACCATTATTTGAGACTATATAATGAATCCTTCATCACTTTTTTATATTAAACTGTGTTTTGTTATTATTAAATAACACTTTGTGACTAAATAGGTGATTTTTATTGGATTCATTCAAACTCAACGTAAATCATTGTATCATGAATATTCGATCTACAATAAAGCAGATTATTAACGGAGTAGATATAGATTCCTTATATCGTAGAATTGCAGAACTAGAGAGCAATCTTAGGAAACTTAAAGATCATTATACCATAAAAGAGGATGAAATTACTAGTTTGAAGAAAGAAATCAAAACTCTAAGGGCGGATTTTACTCGTGAACAGGAAAAAGTTTCCCTTGCAGAAAATAAACAAAGGGGATTTGCGATTAAATTATCTGAGTCAGAAAGAAAAATAACAAATTTAGAGTCTCAAAATGACACTCTGCTGAAGACACAGATGGCTTTATCGAGAGAGAATAAATCCTTAAAGGCAAGGATTACTAGAAGAGATAATAAAATATTAACGCTATTAGATGAAAAAAAACAACTTACAGAAAAAATAATCAAGTTAAAAGATGAATCGTCTATACTAGCTCAAAAAAATGAGGGATTAAACAAATGCCTCAAGGATAGCGAGATTGTTAACCTAAAGAATGTCACAGAAATAGGAAGACTAAATAAGGAATTAGAAAAAGTAACGGCTGAAAAAAAATCCGCCGCTCAAAAACTTGCTGAAGTAAATATCTTATACAATAAGCTCAAGGAGGACACTTCAAAAGAGGAGGAAAGGCTGTTAAATGGCAAGGATAATGTCTCTGAAGGGAATAATACTGATAACTCCGCAAAGGTAACAGAAGGCGGTGAAGAGAATCATGCAAGTCTCTTCGATATTCCAGATGACTCAGAAGATGAAGACGACGTCTTAAAAGACGAATCTCTCCCATTCGTATATGATTATGGTTTACTTCCTGCCGGTAAATTGTCTATTCCTGAAGTATATGATATTAAAGAGGAAAAAATCATTAATGCTAGAGATTTTTTTAGTCAGAACGAAAATGAATTAATTTTATGGCGTCGCAATTTACAAGAGGAATATTTCATGGGACGTGCACGATTCATCTGTCCAGAATGTAAACAACCGGTAAAAATCAGTGGACATAAATTAGTCAGAGGCAGAGTATGTTTCTTTAGTCATTTTAAAGATTCCGATGCTTGCACATATAAAACTTGCACGAATAGAACAAAAGAAGAAATTGAGGGGCTAAAGTACTCTTTGGTTCAGGAAAGTGAAAGACATAAGCGATTAAAGTCTGTAATTGCCTCGGCTTTGCAAGGAGATAAGAGCAGAGCAATGGGTGTTGAAAACGTAGAATGTGAAAAAAGGATAAATAGCGATATCCCATATCTAAAATGGAGAAGACCTGATGTTTACGCAGAATACAATGGTCGTAAATATGTCTTTGAACTCCAACTATCTACAACGTTTGTTAGCGTCATTGTGGATAGGGATATATTTTACAGATTAAATGATTACAACATAATTTGGATTTTTAATTTCGAAGATAACGAAGAGTACGTTAACTTGTACAATCTCATGTGCAAGGACATTTATTATGCAAATAAACGTAATGTGTTCATTTTTGATGCTGATGCAGAAGAGAAATCGAAAGAAAAAGGCGAGCTTGTCCTTAAATGTCGTTGGCTTGATGAGAACGGAGTTTGGAGCCAGGACAAATATGTTACATTAGAAATGTTCCAATATGATGAAGAGTATCATAAACCGTTTATTTTTGATGCTGATAAAGTATATTTGGAAAAATATCCACAATATATTGAACGTAGAAAGCAACTTGAACATTCTCGCGAAGATCTTTTGAAGGCGTTAATGGAACGCCAAAAGCATGAAGAAGAACTTGAACAAAGAAGAGACAAGGAGCGAGCCAACTTACAATTGGAGTTGTTGAAAACAGATAAATGTGTAGAACGTTTTCGTAGTGGAACCAAATATGGCTACCAATATGAAGGGACAATATTTATTCCTGCAAAATACACTAGTGCAGAAGTCATTGGTGAAAATGGTTACGCACAAGTGGGATTCAACAGGAAAATAGGATTGGTGAGAAAAGATGGGAAGGAAATCGTTCCTGTAGCGTATAGAAATATTGATGTGATAAACCATCAACATGGTATCATAATGGCTAAATATAAGCAAATTGATCTTTGGCTTGGGGATGAGCAATTTACTTTAAAAAACGAATTTGATGATAAAGAGCAAACTATCATCAAAGAAGAAGAGAATGGGAAAATAAATTTCATTCTTCAAACTAATACATACAGTTACTCCTATTCACAAAGTTATTACGGAAATCATCCTATCTGCCATAAAAATTTTAGTGGTCATTCAAAATCAACACTATTCACTTTTGTGGAAGAAAAGGATTATTGTATAATATGGATTAATGGTGTGATTTATTTATTATCCAAAAATCGTCTTTCTTCAGTTCAAGGAAGCTATTCTAACATAAAACCCCTTGGCATACACCAACTCTTCGTTGCTGAAGATTATAATACTGAATTGTATGGAGTCATTGATTTACAAGGTAATATTATAACAGAATTCAGATATGCAAAGCTTATCCCTACGGGATCTGAATATTTGATTGCAAAATACACGACTGATTCAATCGGTTATGGTGTCGTAGATTATCAAGGGAGAGAATTTATTGAACCTCAATATGAAGCATTGATTTGTCTGAACTCCGAACGTGTTGCATTTCGTAAGGATCATTTGTGGGGCATTTGCGATATATGGGGAAATGTGCTCCATGATGCGGAATACACCTACATTAGAGGTATGGAATCCGGAGGAATAATGGTTTCAACATTGGATTCCTATGTGGGAAAATGGACCGTTCTAGATAATACCCCTTCTTATTACGATAATAATGTTAAACTATGTCGATTAAACGATAAGGGAGAAATTTCCTATACAGAACAACAAAATGGGAAATATCACATTAGACATTCCGGAGAGTTGTATTCAATACTGTCTATAGAAAATCAAAAGCTTGTCGATTATAGTCTTTCTTATGTGGAATTTATTAACGATACTACTGCTATCATAAAGGATACAGAAGGTAATTCTGGTTTTTTTATTGATGAGGAATGTTTATTTTTCGACAACTGCAAAAATATAGAAAAGCTAGCAGATGACATCTTTAAATTTGAAAACATTGGTGGAATTATGGCTTTAGGTGACTGTTCCGGTCCTTTTAGCAATTATATCTACGATGATATAAAAGTTGTCGACAATTGTCATTTCGTTGTATCCATAAAGCATCAATGGGAAAGTGATCCATCTGGAAATTATGCCATAATAGACAAAACTGGTAAGTCTGTTTCTGCGATATTTAATTCAATAAGTGATTTTGTCGATGGTTTTGCAAAAGCTATCTATCAAGGACGAAAAGGTGTAATAGATGTGGCAGGTAACATGCAGGAAAATACAATCAGGAATTATGGAGAGTACTCACTTTGCGAAAAATTTGAAAATTATTATTTTCGAAAAACAGACACCGAAATTGTCAGTGAGGAGTTCCAAAATATTGAACTTCTCATCAATGATTACTTTATTGTAACTAAGCGAGGTGAAACAAATGTAAGATTATTTTCTTTAAAGAAGAATAAAGTCACAGACAGTTATTCTAACATCACTCATCTGGTAGATAACTTATTTATAGCACAAGTTTCAATATCGTTGTATAGCTATCCAAATACTAATAGTGTTTACCATTTATATAAAGATATAGAACGACTCTCTACAGATTCTTATTCTACGATCGTTTTATTGGATAATGGTTATATCGCGCTCCAGAAATCTGGGATAGGAAATAATGCACAAAAGAAATGGAAATTAGCAAAGCCGGATGGGAATTATTTGAATGATCGAGAATATGATTCCATTAATGAAGCTAATGAAAACATGTTTAGAGTTTTTGTCAATGGTTATGAAGGCTCAATAGATCTAAATGGATATCCAATAATAGAGAAAACAACATGTGAAAACAGTTATGTAATAACGCATTGTTTTGCAGATTACGGATTGGAAGATTCTAAAGGAAGTGTCATTCTCTCTTTGGATGATCATATTTCTAATATAGTCATTACCGACAATAGTTCGTTAAAAAATGGAATATAGGCTAAGCGGCATCAGTCGCCAAGCCAAAGAGTTCTTTGACAAGTTTAGCATTTAAAGTCTTGTTCGGGTCAATACCGCTCAGGTCAAAAAATCTTTTTATGAAATGAGCGTTGACCATCAGAGACTTAATTTGACCGATAGAAAAGGGTATCCGAGTCTGTTTTCTCAGCACTTTTGTAATGTTGACAGCGGCCAGCGAGGCATTATAGGCAAAATCGAGAGCCTTCTCATCGCGAGCCTGACAATCGAGCAGACCTGTGAACTGATGGCCGTCGCGAAAACAGAACTCAATCTGGAAGCGCGTGCGGTATATGTCATAGACATCCTTTCCGCAAACGGTAGTGTCGGATGAGAAATAGAGTCGGTGGGTGCCGTTGGGCAGATAATGTATCACCAGCCGGATTTTCTGTTTGAGCGACTTGCACCATGCTATAAGTTCATAGGCCTCACCTTCGGAGGCATCGATGTCAAGGCGCTTCATTCGGGACTTGTTGGGATTTGCGAAAACAATCTTCCCGTCCTTAGTCTTTGGCCGTCCCCGCTTGCCGGTGCGTGGCCCTTCATAGACATAGTAAAGCACCGCATTGGAGCGCAGACGGCTTATCAGAGAGAACCCTATCTCTTTCAGACCTGTAAGGAACGGCAAATTCGAGAAGGCTGCATCGGCAACAAGCAACGGCGTTATTTTAAGCAGATTGTCCTTGTGCTTCTTCAGCACCGACAGATACCATTGGCTCAATGTCATATCCATGGCTTTAAGCTCAGACGCGTTTTGCGTCTGCACCGCCCTGAGTATCATTGCATCCCTGATATCGGCGTCCACCAAGGCGATACCGAGTATTTCAAGTCCATGTTTGACAGCCGAGGCGCATCCTGACCAAAAGCGACCGACATGGTCGGTCTTCTTTCCGGCCTTCGACACATAGCTCGGATCGATGGCAATGGCCAGACGCTTCATTCCGTACTGAAAACGATCGGCGGCGAGGTTCATGTTGAAGCACAGCCAGCCGAAATCTTTTCGGAAAGTCTGGCGGTAACGCTGCTCTTTACGTCGTCCGTAGCGTCCGAGTTGAAGAAAATTTATCTTTCTGGGGATGCACATGATTAAAATCAGTATCTCGATGATGTTTGCTTTGAAAGTTTTGTTTAACTTTGTAGCGCAGCCGAAGAAAGCCCTCCGGCAGATGCCCTCATATTGGTCAAGTAGTTCGAAAATCAGCATAACTTTAGAGTCGTCGAATAACTATAAAGTTACTGAAAATCAGCGACTTGACCAAATTTTTAGTGTTAAATTTTCATGCTAAACATCAGATTTTTAACGGATTAAACACTCGGCTCCTCGGAGCCGCTAAAAAAATAACCGAAGTATTGTACCGAAGATTCGGTATTAATTGTATGCAAGGATAGCAAATATGCTTTATATTCCATTCATGGGAATCAAATAACAGAATACAAATTTTCCTCCATCACATATGAAACAACTGATCGTTATGCTGTAATTGAGAATAATGTTGAGGGGTATATTGACTCAAATGGTAATTATATAGAATCTTTCACTGAATCCATCCCGAATTATGGAGTTTCAATTTTTGTCATAATGGGGAAATATGGTTTGAGATATGATAATGGAGAAAATATCATTCCAGCAGAATACACTTCAATCAAATTCTTAAAAGAAAAACTATTTGCTATAAATCGAAGTTCAAAGTTTGCATTATTCGATATAGACAGTGGTTTTTTAACAGAGTTCAAGTATTCTGATATTTGTTGTAAAGATGATGACTCTATTCAAGCTATTCGTAACAAAACTGTAGGCCTGTTGGATGATCAAGGGAGAGAAATTGCGAACATTTTAAAGTTTAATGGCGGATATTTGCGATCTTCTTTTGGAGACTATTCTGTTTTGAGTGAAACAGAAGATATCATTATCCCTGTAGGTTATTCAAACATTGAGCTATTAGACAATGATGGTATTTTTGTTTTATGGAAAGGAACAAAAATTGCTATAAGTAACATATCTAAGGATAAGACTGAAGCTATTTACGAATCTGCCAAATCAATAGGATATGGCTTTATAGTCGTTTCTCGAACAATTTTCCAAAAAACGCGAACACGTCATACGGGGTATGGTTACAGAGGTAATCCTTATACCTATTTTTCCACAAATACCGTCATACAGAAGAAATACGGTATAATTGATTATCAATTGCGTACAATCATAGCATGCAAATATACATCAATATCAGATTTTGATACTGAGGACAATATTACAGTAACAAATTATAGTGGTGAGAAGAAGACCTTCTCGTTACAAAGTTTGAAAAAGAAGGCTTCTCATACAATAGAATTATCAGTTGATTTTGAATACGAAGCCAAAGTACAATCTTTCATGGCAATAGGAATTATTATTAAAATCCAAGGAAATTCTTTTATTATACATAAAAAGTATCTTTTCAAGGAGAAAAATGACTTTGAAAAAGGTGAACTTATAATAGCCAAATTCTTGGGTTATGATAAAAATGGTCACACTATTTGGTCAACAAATTCATTGTCAAAAATGAGTGAGGAAAATAGTAATATGGATAATAAAAATATGAATTCGAAATAAATAATCAGAATAGAGTCATCTGGATTATAGGCAATATATATATAACCGTTTTTTCGGTAATAAGCACTATGTAGCAATGGCATTCAGCGCATTGATTCTGAAATTTGCGAACGACCGATGTGTTGAGTGTTCGATCTGAGCGATGTTCTTAAATTCATAATAGATATAGCCAAATAGTCACATAATCTTGTCGGAAATGAACATCTACGAGTTATTTATGTAACTCTTGACTTTGGTACAGAGGGAGGCGAGTGGAAATTTTGCATTGTGGGGAGAATGATGTAATTTTGTATCGGGGCAG
>ERZ825324.1142-NODE-1142-length-33124-cov-7.721401_pt1 | contig 33124 bp, 45 predicted proteins | sample MGYA00519859_ERZ825324 | MGnify/ENA primary metagenome ERZ825324 (study PRJEB31778, sample SAMEA3449198) | human gut metagenome | biome: human gut; feature: human-associated habitat; material: faeces | place: United Kingdom | collected 2010/2012 ...
GATGTGTCGTAGTGTGCAGAACGATATGCTTTGTTGATTTGTAATTTATTTTTTTTAATATAAAATCTTATCCCACCTTTTTACCATTCCTTCATCGGGAATATAAGGAACTTACTCCTTTGAAATAGTAAAAAATAAAGGAAGGTGGCTACACTATCTTCCTTTTTTAATATCATAATGCCCGTTTAGAATACGGTTTGTGTACATTTATTTTGTTGTTAACACAATTATCTTTATATTACGGTCCTGTTATAAAAAAGAAGTGATATGGATAAAATTGATAACTTTATAGAAGAACTAGCTCAGGTTGAGTCAAACTCTATTTTAGGCTTTCATTGGTTTGATGCAACCGATTAAAAAATAAACTTTTAGCGGAGCAATTGAAAAAACAGAGGTAACGAATTAGTAACCGTGCGAATTTCAACGATTTGCGGTGCTATGCTGTTAAATAATTCTCTTTGTTGTAAAGATATACAATTTTCTCAAAAGTAGAAAATGTTTATGAATGTTTTTCTTGTTTATATAGCCTCTAATTTATAATGTTAATTCTAATTTTTTGCTTTGCTTTTTGCATGAATGATTGAATTTTAGTATCTTTGTAACAATATTGCTCACACTGTGGCATCAGCAATGGTGGCGGGTAATATATTACATAATGTAAAAGCGTCATTGATGCTTTGTCTTGTGGCTTTCTGAAACCTGAGAAATTTCGAATTGTTGGTCATGGACAATGTCAGAAGTGAATGCTACGGGTATGTTAAATTGTATCCCGGAGTGTGCAGTGGGAGTATATAATATTCTCTGCACACTTTTATGGGAACGTGCAACATATTGGCGTGGGCAGACACTCCATTCGTTCACCAACAAGGTTTTCTCAGGACCTCAGAAACGGACAAGTGGATGTGGAAGCCCACGTTTTTTACTATGTAATCAAAAAGTTTTAATACACAAACGCCTTATTGGGTTTCTAAAGGCACAATAATTATTTTTTATGAAAAAATATGTTTTAATGTTCATGTCTCTTTTCATGATGGTATGCTCTGCTAATGCCCAAATTAAGGACGATATTCAGAAAAGTAAAGAACGTGCTGCAAAATTGCAAGCGTTGTGTGATGATTACAAAGCATCAGGAAATGCAAATGTAGATGGCTATGGAGATGCAGTGAAAAATGCTGCAATTTTGGCTATTGCTAACAGTGTACAATTGGAAAACATGTACAAGCGACAAATTGGCGAAACCCAAGATGGTGTAACAGATGTCACGATTACCAAACCTACTCTTGATGAATGGGTAACATTTGCAGCAACTGTTGCAGGAGAAGCCGCAAGTATAAAAGCTGCAACTGATAAAGTCCAAGCGGCTACTAGCGAAGCAAAGAAAATGACAGAAGAAGCTTCCAAGCAAAAGAATCCCATGAAAGCCGCAAAAACAGTAAAAACAGCTAAAGCCGCAGCGGTCGTAGTAGAATTTGGTAATATCGCTACTCCAATTTTAGTAGAAGAAAGTGCGGCTCAAGCAAAGGCTGTTAAGGAAATTATTGAAACTCTGAAATCGGGTAAAAATCTATAATCAGAATCCGATTATGAGATTTATAATTATTACAATCATTATGACTGCGTGTATCTTTAAAGGATATGCGCAGTCAAGTGATGATGACCGCCAAGTAGTAGGCGTCGCAGAATTTTCTTGTAAAGAAAATAGTCCTTATATTGGATTGGTGACAGAAAAGGTTGTGGAAATGCTTACTAATAGTAAACGTTTCAGAGTGGTTGACCGTACCAGTCGTGAAAAAATAACACAAGAATTAGAATTGCAAAAAAGCGAGGCATTTATTGACAGTGAAAATCTTGTAGAGCAAGATGTTGCTGTTGGTGCGGAAAAGATGATTACCGGAGAAATTATCAAAATACCCGTTTACCGTATGAAAAATGGAGATGGAACAGTAAGAGGCTACAAGGCAAGTGTCGCTTTTCAAATGAAGATTGTGGATGTGGCAACGGGATTGAGCACTGAAGCAACTAGTTTTGAAGGAAAAGCAAGCGATGAGTGCCTCTCTCCGGAAAGTGCCGTTACAATGGCTATGATGTCTTTACAAGATAGAATGGCTGAATATTTTAGGATAAACTTTCCCATTACAGCTAAACTGATGAAGATAGTGAAAGAAAAAAAAGGGGCGGCAGAAATTATCTTGATAAAAGCGGGCAAGAAGCATGGTATAAAAGTGGGGGATAAATTCAATGTTGAGGGGCTTGAAATTCTTGATGGAGAAGTTCTACCTACCACTTTGGGAATTGTTACTGTGATAGCATTAAAAGGAGAAGCCTATACAGAATGCAAGGTTAGCAAAAAAGAAGGTAAAGCAATCTACGAAAACTTTAATGCAAATAAACAAATCAAATGTTCTCTTATTATAAAATGACAGTTTAGATGAAGAAAATACTAATAATATGCCTAATAATATTGACCGCTATACTTGAAGTTTCAGCACAATATCAAGCAAGCGTATTAAATGCAACAAAAAATGCTGTTTCAATGCGTTGCGTCGGTTATGGGAAAAAGGCTACTATTGCCTCAATGGATGCAGAGTTATCCGCAATAAAAACTTTACTTTTTGTAGGAGCGCAGAACACTCAACACAGTATGCCTCTTGTACAAGAAGATAAAGCCGTAGTCGAACACAAATACAAAAAGTTCTTTGATGCTTTTTACGGTAAAGAATATCAAAATTTTGTAGAATCATCTATTATAGTTACTCCCTATGGGAAAAATGCATTAAAACAAAAATGTATAACATTAGATGTCTGCATAAGAGTGAACCAATTGAGGGCTTATCTTGAAAACAATGGAATTATAAGAAAATTCGGTTTATAAAAACAGAACATATGAAAAAAAGTATTATATTGCTACTAACGGCATTTCTCAGTTGTATGGTATGGGCACAGACCGCTACAATCCAGCCCAAAATAATGGTTATTCCATATACCAAACAAGGAGAAGATATTACTCAAGTAATAGAAAATGATGTCGATAAAAGAATTGTATTAGCTAAAATACGTGAAGCTTTTGATAGTAGAGGATTTACGACCGTTGACTTTGCTGCAAAACTTAAATCTTTATCACGTACATCGGGATTGTCTCAAGACAGTCAATCAGATTTAAAATCAATGATTATCCAGCAATCGGGTGCGGATATATATGTGGAAGCAGAAATGGATATAGTTCTTTCATCTACTGGAAATAGTGTTAAAACAATACTTACAGCGTATGATATTTCAACTGGTGGCTCTCTCTCAAATAAAGTGGGAGAAAGTGGCAAATTCTACACGGATGATATTGGTAAACTTGGAGCAAAGGCTGTTGAAAAAGTCGCTGATGAATTTCTGGATATTATCCAAGTGAAATTTACAGATATAGTTAACAACGGGCGTTCAATCAATGTGGATTTCAGTTTTGAACAAACCTCCGCTATTTCCATGTTAACTGAAATCGGAAATGAGGGTTTAACCTTGTCAGACCAGTTGGAACTTTGGATGAGTGAACACGCCTATAAAAACAATTATCATATACAAGGTACAACCGCTAAAAGAATGATATTTGACGATGTGCGTATTCCATTGAAAGATACCAATGGGAATAATTATAATATCAACAAATTCGGGCTCGAATTTTTGAAATTCGCAAGAAGTCTCGGGTTGCAGATTACTCGAAGCACCGCTAATAATACGCTTGTAATAACATTTAAATAATGTCTTGCGATGAAAAAGATATTCTTTTTTTTATTGTTATTGGGATGTTTTTGCCTTGTTCATGCTCAAACGAATAATGTCTATATATCTGTAGCAATGCCAAGTGACTGTCCCCTTGACAGTAACACGAAATCAATTCTCAAAAATAAACTTTTACAAATGCTTTCTGCGGAAGGCGTCGCAGGTACAGAATGTGGAGCTATCATTATGGTTCCGGAAGTCAACATAATTAACTCTAACTCTATATATGGTGGAATGAGACAAATCTTATCTGTAGAGCTTGGTATAACTGTAACTGTTAGGAACATGATAACAAATACTGTATTCAATGCCATGCAAATTGCGTCTAAGGGTGAAGGCTATTCTGATAATGAAGCTAAATGTTCGGCTATTAATAAAATAGATGTACTTAATACTGATTATTCAAGATTTGTAGAAGCAACTAAATTAAAAATATCTGATTATTATAGAAATAATACAATCGCTTTAATAACCAAAGCCAATACTTTGGCTTCTCAGCAACTGTTTGACGAGGCTCTTGCTCTACTATCCACTTATCCCGAATCATTGCTCGGATATACAAAAGTCTCAAATGCAATGACATCCATATTCAAAAAATGCCAGGCACAATATTGTACCCAAATTTTACTATCGGCTCAAGCTGCTTATTCTAAACATGATTATGCAGAGGCAGCAGAACTAGTTTCTATGATTGATGGACAAAGTAGTTGTGTTGAACAAGCTAAAGCTTTACTTAATTCCATAAAAAAGGAATGGATAAGCAGTATAATGATATAATTGCAATGGAAAAAGAGAAAATTCGTTCAGACGAATGTATCAAGTCTGCGCAAATAAAAGCTATTAAAGACATTGCTACTGCATATTTCAAACGTCAAACAGAGTATGTCTTCTTTTGGTAATTTATTCTTGCTTAGTATTCTATTTAAGAAAGAAGGAACATGTACACAAACCACTATTGTGACTGATGAAGAGGGGAAGGAGCATAAGACGGAAGTTCGTGTAAAGTGGGCTTTTTATGATCAGAGTTCCAGTACGATTTATTTTGGAGAGGATCACTATTGGGATATTGAAGAGCTTACATCCCGGAAATTTGCAGTCTATGATCGTTGGGGGGAATATGGAGAAATACATATGTTCCGGGAATATAAAGAACTTACTTCTTTGAAATAGTAAATCAAAAAATAAAGGAAGGTAGCTTTACACTATCTTCCTTTTCTTCCTTATCCCCACTTCAATTCCAAGACTAAAGCTTTTTTCCCAACTTCCAGTTCCAAATCCTTTATCAGGCTGGCTCCGAGTTCTACTGCACTTTCTTTGTAGGACTCTTTAAATACTGCCTGTTCAAAAAAGTATGAACAACCGAAAGGTACTTCTCCCCACATCTTGGGCAGTCTGAATCCATCTAGGCCAATTCCGCATACCAAGTAACCGTCTGCGTCAGTCATCAATCCTTGTTGTAGTTTATTATCGGGATATTCAAGTCCCCTGTAAAAAACAAGGTCGATTTCCTTCGCCTGTCTGATTATCTCAAATTCAACTACTCCTTCTCTTTTGATCAGCTTGTCTATGTCTGCCTGTACTGCTATTCTGATATCCTCATCTATCATTCTTTCCGTATCATATATTTTTGATACGATAAATATTTTCTTTTTCATAATTTTCTTTTTATGGTTAATTCAACTTGTCCTTTTCCATTGTTCGCCAGTCTTATATCCGCTTCAATCCCCAGATTCCTTATTGTATCATTATAGGTTTTAATCAGCCACTGTGAATCAATGAAGTAGTTTTCTCCGTCCTGATCAGCGTATAACCCGTTCTCCTCTTTCGCCTTTCTTATTATATGTTGTTCCGTCAGATTCAAAATATCCGCTGCTACTGTAATATGTAGGAACCGGGGATTATCGGCTATGGGAATCTCCGTGAAATATTGGTACAGGATGTAAAAAGCCTCTTCATCGCTGCTAATCTTGTGTATACCCAGATTACGAGCTTGTATTCTTGTATCGAGCATTAACTCAACTACGCTATAAGGTATCCATTCCAGTTCCCCCGTATAAAATCTCCTGACCTCGTTTTCTGTTGTGAAGTTTAGGATCGCCAGGTCCTTTATCGGTAATTGGGCAAACTTTGGATGGAACGGTTTATTATCCTGTTCCCGGTAGATAATTCTTCTATTCATTTCTCTTCCTCCTTCGTCTTTTGTGATGTAATCTTCAGCTCAATTCTCCAGTTCTTTTCCAGATATGACACTAATCCTCTGTATGCGTCAATCCTTCTTCTTTCTCTTGGCATGATAGACAAGGCTTCCTGTAAAGTCATACTGATAATGCAGAGTCCGGTAGAAGAGAAAAGTTCCTTACCATACTTTCCTTTGAGAGCTTCTATATCTTTCTCGTATTTGGAAGGAATAGGTTTAGAGGGTGTACTACTTTTTTCGATGACATCAGGTGTAGCATAAACCTGACGATTAGAACCCGAACCCCGTTCAGATCCTAATATTCTATTTAGATATTCTCTAAACATAAAATTAGCTTTTTTCAGATATTAGGTTTTGAGGGGTTAGGAATAGCGTTTTAGCGATTTGGGAGAGGGAAATAAAAAACGTATCAAGTATTTAAACCTGATACGTTTCAATATTAACAAAACAAAGTTTATTTTTCTTTGTATATGTTTGAGTCGCCAAAACTAACATAATAGGACGTAGTACTTCTTTTTGGTATATAAATAGTACAATATTTAATATGGTGCCCTCTGTTGACAGTTGGAGCTATTGGGGAATTCATATGCAGAGTACAGCCTTCAAATGTGCAATTTATATTGTTTACACTACTAGGTATGTAAATGTTCGTGCCTGTGCCTGTATTTGTATGGAGACTTTCAATCGTTTTAGTGTTTTTGGGGAAATGAAATTCTTTTATATTGCAACCTCCGAAATTGCAACTCCATGTCGTATTTTTAAATGTACATTGACTAAGATCTACTTTTTTCAGTGAAGAACAGTAATAGAATGCACATTTTGAACCATTATTTCCATCACTGCCTAAATATTTTAGGGATTTAGGGAATTGAATATCCGTTAAAGATGTACAACCTAAAAATGCATTACTACCTATATATTCTATATGAGCAGGTAATTCTACTTTGTATAATTTCTCACAATTACTACAAACATAACCATTAATTTCGGTTACATTATTGGGAAACTTTATTTCCCGTAGATGCGATAATTTTGAAAAAGAATAAGCAGGAATGACACAATACTTTTTTTTATTCTCGTCTTCATTTAACTGGTCTGCAACAAAGCCTAATCCTACAACATTCATAACGAAACCTATAGCCAAAGTTTCCCCTTGCTTCTCCTTTATTTCTTTAGGCGAAAGTTTCATGTTAGCTTGGCTTAAATCTAAGAACTTTAGGTTTGTACATTTATTTATTATGGCTAAATCTGTTTCATCTATAAACCCTGTAATAGTAAGATTTTGAATAGTGTTTAATTGATGTAATGGTAAATGGCTTAAAATAGTTCCCGGTTGTTCTAATTTTATAATAGTTGCGCTGAGCAGCTCTTCCTTTTCTCTTTCTTGCTTTTTTTCTTGCTCTTGTTTTTTTATTACCAACTCTAGCTCTCTTTCCTGCTCATGTTCTTTTTTTGCCTGTTCTAGGTCTTTTCTTCTTAAATCAGAAGTAATATTAATTATCTCAAAACATAGTGATTGAATACCGCAGTTTTTCCTCTGTTCACATGCAATATTACCTTTTTCTGTTTCCATTTTAATATTATAGGTATCATTTGATTTATTAATGGTGAATATATAAGTGCTATATTTATTAATGATGAATGAATAAGTAGCATTATCTACATAAATACACTTTCCCTCACCTTGAATAATATCATCTGCTTTCCATTGTCCTTCAATCGTAATGTTTCCTTTTGAAAAAGATAACGTACCGTAACCTTCTCTCTTGTTATTTTTTAAAGAACCTTTATAAGTAGCTATATCATTCGCCCATTTTACTGTTCCTTCCATTATTCCATTTTCATCAATAGTTCCGTCAAATGTTTGCTCCCCCTCGGTAGTATTGGAAAATTTCAATTTGCATTTACCTTGAAATGCACCATTTATCCATTCTCCATCATAAAAGTTAGAGTCCATATAACCATTACCCTTTCCTTTATATAATTTATCTTCTTTCCATTCGCCTTCAAACCTCTCTCCATTTGCTCGTTCTAGTTTTCCTCTTCCCATTTTCATATTATCTACCCACATTCCATCATAAATACCCCCATTGGAATATTTCATTACTCCATATCCATTAGCTTTTCCCTTTTTCCAGTTTCCTTCATATATGCGTCCATCTGCATATATCATTTTACCCATACCATTAGGTTTTCCTTTTTTCCACTCACCTTCATAGTAGTCTCCATTTGGATATTTTTTTTTCTTTGCATCTACAGTATTTGGAATGAGTAACGCAAAAAATAGAGGTAATAAAAATAAAAATCTCTTCATAGTCTAATTCTAAAATTTTAATTTATGTATTGCTATATTGTATATGTATATTTTATGAAAATTCTTCCAACTTGTCTATTACAAATTTTTGAATAGCATCACATATATTCTTTAGGTCTTTAGGATTTTTTACAACTTTATTCTCATCATTCTCATTAATAAAAGCAATAGAATAATTAGTAAGACTGGTAACTATATTGACAAATTTGCTAATATTTTCCCATCTCATAATTACCCCAACTTCGTTATATCTCATGCTACCAGCACCACCTCCTTGATAATAGGTTTCATCAAATGCTATGTTATAGACCTTACCTGAATCATTATCTTTGATTAATATTTTGGAAATATTGGCACTTGAATAAACAAAATCATTTGTCGATAGTATCATTCCTCCTTTGGCTATTATAATACATATATGATGGTATGGGACTAAATTATAATCAGCGACTAAATCGTAATATGCCATAGGTTGTGACTTTATGTCTTCGTCAAATTCATCTTTATCATAGCGTTGTTCCCAACCTTCTGTATTGTAATGTATGTTTCCATCTGGCTGAACGATTCTACCTTCCAAAGTAAGGCTTGCTATTAACTGGTCATTAGTAGGGTTATAGGTTAATTTTGCAATATTTCCATATAGATGTGCTTCCCAACCTTCGCATTTATACATGTTATCTTCATAGGTAATAGGAGCTACAACTTGCACATAATGAAAGAACTTATCATAAAACTTCTGACTATATTCTGTAATAATACGTTCTTTAATAATGTTCATTCTTACAAGATCATATAAATTTTTTTCTTGTGCTAAAGCTTCTTTGAAAACTTTTTCTAATGGATTTACCTGTTGGGTAGCTGTCTCTGCTTGCTGTTTGGGGGATTTAGTGCAACTGAAGGTAATGCAACCAATGATTAATGTTGCTAATAAAACATACAGTTTCATATCTTTTCTAATGTGCTTGTAAGCCCCCCAAAGTCAGCATTAATTTGACCATATAAGAAAAGCGTGAGGACTTGTTCTGCTATTCATTGATATTCTGGTATCTGGAAAAACCTTGTAAGAATGAATATGAAGAAACAATACTCACGCTATAATGTTATGTAGAGATACAACATTGGCTGTATCAGTTACATATACAAAACAGAATGAGCGTTACATTGTCTCTATCCTCTTACAGTGAAATTTTCCAGATTTCGAATATCAGGATAAAGCAAAAAACGCTTTCTATATATCTGACCATTTCTCTAGTCAGACGTTGCAAAGATAAAGCTTTTTGTTCAATGTAACGCTCTTATTATGAGTATTATTTCTTCAAATATAAGAATTTCAGTACTATTACAGGCGGAAATATATATTATATCATGATCCTGTATCCTTATTACAGTCCATTGTAGGTTAGTCAGAGACGGAAGCATACGATAGTAGAGAGTATTACATAACCGTAGGATGTTATAAAAAAGCTACAATAAACACTATTCTTTAAGCATTTGTACCTTTTTTGCGATTTTTTTATTTACACCTCTCTTTGTCTTTCAGCTATGTCTTATATTCCACTCCGTTCCATACTTTCGTCTCTGACTGACCCGTTGATTCTCATGATATAACATAAATATGCTTGTTCGGCTCTTTCTATATATCCTTTTTTCTCTTATTGTAATCCGGGACAATCCGTATTCCATATCCATCCGTTATGTTCTATGAAATGCAGTTCTTCTTCCTTTTCGGGTTCTATAGTTACGATCCTCCTTCCCGAACTGTCAATTTCTATTTCATTATCCAGTTCAAGAAAGGCTGTCAGGAGGGTATCTTTTCCGTCCCCTTCAAAATGCATGGCTGTCCTAAACCTGTAAACTCCTTTTCTACATTTGTTGTTTATAAAGATGGGAGTTCCGGAATAATCACCCGTACAGTGTCCCTTTATTCTGGCGTCCGGGTCCCTTGCCTGAGAAAACAGGATCTCCCAGTCCTTCTCCCTGATCCTTTCGTATATTTCTTCTCGGCTTCCTGTTCCGTCAGTTCTCTTTTCTTTGTCTGGTAAAGGGTGGTAGCTTATTTGGAGGCCATGGGATAAGAAAGCCGTTTTGTCCGTCCTGTTGTCTATTCTTGTATTCCAATGATAGTAGTTGTGTATATTGGCAAACATTGCGACCTGGTACAAAGGGATTACTTCCATGTCCATACAGATTATGTCAAAATCTGTATTAACGGTTGCCATGACGGAGCAGGTGTCATTGCCGGAGGCCACCACATCCATTTTTATTTTTCTACTTCTGATATATGCTGTATCCAGTTTGTAGTCCAGGTATGCTTTGGCTTCCGGAAGTAAACGGTAGTATATTGTTTCATCATCGGGTCGTTCTGTTGTTACCGGTTTCCATATTTCTCCATTTCCTTCCGTCTGTTTTTTGAAGCGGTCATTAAAAGTCAGCGTATCCCCGCCTATGTTTGTGATGATAATTTGTAGTATTGAGTCTGCGCTGTAAGCTTCCAGTTTGGCACCGGTCTGCCTCCTCTTTTCTTTTTGGCAGGAGATGAGAATACCGACCCCGATACATAATATAATATATCCCCATTTCATATTCTTCGTATTTATTGTTACTGATAACCAAAGATAGGAAAAAGTTTGATTTCTGTCTTCAAAAAAATAAAAGAATTGCTTTTCTCTTTAGATTGTAGCAATAGCCTTTCATATTGTTGAAATTAATTGCTAATGATGTCATATTGGTATTAATTATTGTTATATTATTACATAAAGTATTCTGTTGTGGAAGAAAAATAATAATTTTATGTGTCATTTAAATTATTTCAATATGGATAAACACATAATCGGAGAAAATGCCGGTATCTTATGGCGTTTGTTAAATACAGATGCACAGAAAAGATGGGAATATTCGGAAATAAAGAACATTACAGGTTTTGATGATTCCGAATTGGGCAGTGCTATTGGCTGGTTGGCTCGTGAAGACAAGATTCAATTTGAACTGGAACATCACCAAAGCAAGGACAAGAGTGCACATATATATCTAATGTTGAATGTCTACTATTAAACGTATCAGTCACGGAAGAACTGTTGGGAAGGATGGCTTTTTCCGGGCTGTCCTTTTTCATGAGATTCAGTACGGTGTCCGGATTATAACCTGTATCATAAGAACATACGGAAACGCTGTTGCTATATTCTGTTCCTATTTCTTAACTCCCGTAGTATAAATTGATTTTTCTTGTCACCACTTCTTCCACGTCCAGTTCTATATTCATCCTTTCCAATTGTTCGAGCATATCCAATGTTTCCGTTGCCATTTCCCTATCCACAGGAATAACAACTCCTTCACCCATGGATACTTTGCAACTTTCTCCATCAGTGATTCTCTTTAGAACTACTGCTGGAAAGCGTCTGTTTTGTATCCGTTCGGCAATTAATAATGAACCGCCGATAAGACTGTCTGAAACAACGATACTGTCAGCCCTCATTCGGAAAGCCTGATTCAAGTCATTTATGTCCCTTATTGTTACCATTATACAAAACTTTGAATGGGCGGCAAAGATACTTATTAAAAATCAGAATGTTCTCAAGGTAATGGATTATTTTGTCTATTTTCTGATATGATTGTTGACGGATTGTGATTTCATTATAGTATGGTGATGGTAATCTCTGGCTTCTTTTGTCGATTGAAGGTCTGCTCTTGACTTAAAAATGAAATGTTTTATGATGGAAAAAGGTGCTGTGTATCGTTTACCGGTTAAAGAGTGGTTTGGATGTAGAGAAAGATTGTATAAACCTGTTGGTGTATAGGAACCGGCGGGAGATGGTAGCATGTAAAGGGACATATCTTTTTATAACCGGATGTAATATCTGCTGTATAAGACGTTTTTGTATTATGTTCTGCATCTTTTACTATATTCTTGCCTGTCATCCGAAGGTCTTGTTTTAGAAGAATAATGTGAGATGGTTGTTCTATAATCAATATTCATTTTGTTTATTACTTCTAGTTTTTCTACTTCCTTATCATTCTCTGTATCATTATCACGCTCCATACAGATACAACAAAGGGAGCGGTTAAAGTCGTTATCCCTAATTTCATTCCGATAATCTGTAATATGGTAGACAATATAACAGCTCCCATTGCCCATATACAACTTTTCCAATCAGTTCCTCCCAAGGCTATAGCACATAACACGCCATTATATCCCATTAAACCTGCATTTATACTTTCAGTGTCTATTCCCAATATGATAGCAACAGGAATAGGAAGAAGTGTACCCAATATTGTATAAAGGCTATTCGGGAAAGAATTGACAAGAATCCCTACGAGAAAGAACAGACCGGCCAGTATTGTATTTCCCTGGAACATTACTTGACCTATCCCTAAACATAGAGCCTGGAAATAATCAATATTCTGTGTCGTATTGGTAATTGTATCAGAGACCAGTAATAAATCAGGTATGAACCATGTACAGACTCCGAGCATTCCCCATACAGCAAGAATAAAAGGGGCGGTAAATCCGTAAAGTAAATGTTGTCGGCTGAATAAATAAGCGATCCATGTAGAGAAGGCCGAAGTGATTATCAAAAGGATTAAGCTTTCTACCGATAATATCATAAAGACACCGTAGGCAATACCGACTAGAGTTCCGTTAAATCCATATAATCCTTCTCTTATGTCGTTACGTTCATATCCGGAGAAATACGCAGTCAATGTACTTACTATGTTACCACAGACAGCCAGTATTCCCATTTGCCATGAACCCAGAAATATTCCGATCAGCATTAATAATCCGGATAGTGCATTATTCTGAAACATTACTTGACCTATTCCACGCCCCAGAATGAGTAATGAATTGTATATAGAAACCATTTATATATATTTATTACAAATCCAAATGTTTGGCAAAAGTACAATATACTCTGAAATAAACAAAGTAAATAGGAACCAAATAGAAGGTTGGAGTAATGCCGGATTGGGACAGATAAAAACAGCCTGTATTCATTTATCTTAAGAGGTATAATTTGAGAACATCATATTTCAAGATGCTTTCATTTCATAGTTTATTCCGGGTTAGTCAGAGACAGAAGTGATACGATAGTAGAGAGTATTTACATAACCGGAGGATGTTATAAAAAATTGTGATACAGTACTTTCCGACTTTAAGAAATATCCTAATAGTATCTCTTCTTTTGTTCACAATTCATTTATTTCATAGCTTGTATCCTTTCTTTTGTGCAGAACTTTCGGTTTTCCTTATTTTTATAATGGAGAATTACCTCAGTTTATTATACTTTACCTTAGAGTTACTTTAAAAAAAATGTTGGTGATACCTCCAATAATATCATACGCCTATTGTTTTTTTGTCTTCCCTTTTACTATTTTATCCATACTGTATGTTATCAATAATGCTATAATTATAGATATCCACCATTTTACAAACTCGTTTCCTATAAACCAAATAGAAATCAGCAATAAACAAGTGACAATAGAATCTAATAGTAAATGCCTCTGTAAATAAGATTTTACATGTTCGTTTTTTTTAAGTAACACGATACATATTGGAAGTAATGAAAACATGATCAATCCTATCAATTCAAAATCAAATGAATAATTATCATTCATAGATAAGCCCTCTGTTTTTAGTAATGTCACAAATATAAAATAAAATATTTAATTTTACAGAAAAATAGACATTTATTATTTATCAAAAATATCATTTTATTTCGTTGAGATAAGTAAAATATATCAAAAACAGCCTGTATTCATTTATCTTAAGAGGTACAATTTGAGAACATCATATTTCAAGATGCTTTCATTTCATAGTTTATTCCGGGTTAGTCAGAGACAGAAGTGATACGATAGTAGAGAGTATTTACATAACCGAAGGATGTTATAAAAAAACTACAATAAACACTATTCTTTAAGCATTTGTACCTTTTTGTAGATTTTTTATTTACACTTCCCCTCTTGTCTTTCAGCTATGTCTTATATTCCACTTCGCTTCATACTTTCGTCTCTGACCAACTCCGATTATCTTTACCTTGAATATCCTGAAATCCGGTAAGACAAATAGAGTTACCTTTTTTCTTTTCTTTCTTATATTCCATATATAGGGTATTAGAAATTTTTGGCAGTAATGGATTGGTTTATGACAAGTTTGATATATTAACCTTTATGTATCTACAAAGTAATTGGGTATTCCACCATCCTAGACCTTATATACTTAAAAGATTAGATAAGATAGATGTATTTCCGCCAACTTTCCAAATCTTATAATCAGGTAACTATTTTCACAAACAGCTACCTAATGCTATAGGAAATACCAACGTTCACACTTTATATCATTTGGGGGAAAAGTGCAATAATCTAACTTATGCCTAATGTTTACATTTTTTGATATTTCCCGGTTAATCACAAAAAGAAAGTCTTACACTCTTTTCATTAAAGTAATGGAGGAAAGAAAAAAAAGAGAAACCATTCCACATAGTTTCCCTTAGTTTTTTGGTCATTTTATATCAGAATCCATACTTGCGTTCCAGATAAGTTTCAGTAATCATCCATTGGCAGTCATCCAGTCTGAATCCATATTCTTTTTCCAGTGTTGCCAGATACTCTTCAAAATCATCGTATTGTTCTGATTCCTTTCTCTGCCGCTCACTTAATTTAATCTTTATGATTTCTCCTGTTGAAAAGTCCAGGAGTATAACGTATTCGGTTTCCATGATTCGGTTTTCTCCTTTATTTTAGGTTATGTCTTTTAAGCAATATACTGACCTGCGATGCTTTGAACTGACATCCCCAGGCTGTCACAAATCCTTCCTTGTTTAATATTCTTGCCATCTCTGACAATGACTTCTCTTCTTTTACCAGATTTTTCAATAACGCAACAGCCCTCTTGTTATTTGGATTATCGAGAGCCTTCTGTCTGTTGGTTCTGTTGCTGTTCTCTACTGCCTGTGGTAATCTGCTCAATAAGTTTTCAGATTTGCCAAGCCTGCATCCTCTTGCTTTCTTTGCCCTTAGAGACTGTTTTGTTCTCTGGCTGATCAGTCCCGCCTCATATTCCGCTATGCTGCTGATTATATGCAGTACGAGTTTGTTCGCCTCCGGAAAATCACAAAACACTATTTCTACATCGGACTCCAATAATTTACTGGTGAAAGCAACATTCCTGCTCAATCTGTCCAGTTTTGCGACAATCAGGATGGAACCTGTTTTTCTACATACCTCCAGAGCTTCCGTAAGTTTGGGCCTGTCAGATTTACGACCGCTTTCTGTTTCGATATATTCAGCGATCGGTTTTCTCTCCTTCAGGTAATTCTGTATAATTTCTCTTTGTGCCTCTACGCCAAGTCCTGAGATTTCCTGTTTCATCGTTGACTGCCGTAGATAAGCTATATAATTCTTCTGTTGTTCCATATTTAACATTCAATTAACATTCTTCCCGGTTACTAAACGCTCGTTCAATAACCTTTAAACTGGAAGAATCAGGTCTATAAAAAAAAGCTTTCCGTGAGATTTCGAGTTGCTATAAATTCTATTCTCTCACAGAAAGCCGTCTTTTTAGATTCTGAATTTCTCTAAGATTTCCTAATACCTTATAATATCGTATGTATCAGAAATCCTCTTCTCATAATCATCCGTTTTTTCCACATTCCTGTCTATCACGGAAACAAGCATGTCCAGATAAACATCTTCTATCACTTTTTCTTCTCCTTCAGAATCGGGGATAAGATGTATTTCAAAGAGATCCTTTCCTTCATCGAGAATGATCCGCACCATTCCTGTATGTATGAATCCCTGCACGTGAAATCCCAGTCCTCCTTCGACCGGTTTTATCGTATTCATACCTATTCCCCATGACATTACTATAAAGGGTTGTGTCTTTAGGATTGACCATATATATCCTGCCAGTTTCAGATCATAATTTTTGTTCTCCATATTCGATTTTATTTAAGTTATAATATTCAGTATATATTTTCCGGTAATCCTCTATGTCCAGTTGTGGGAAAATGGAGTGGTACATATAATAGAGGTCTTCTACGCTCCATAATTCCCCCTGGTCGAGCAGCGCAAATATCTCGTCTACAGCTTCGTCAAATTCATCATAGCTCCTCCATCGTCTGTCCAATATTTCTGTCTGGTGTGGATAAGTGTCAGTACAATTCTCAATGATATGCTCTACCAGTGACAGACAGTTTATGAGGTCTTTCTTTATTGTAAACTCATGGTCCGTATGTGGTTCGTAATATCCACAGCTGAGATTGACGCAACTGACCTGAAGTCCCCGTTCCTTTAGTTCCTGCACGTCCGTCATCATTCCACGTGTTTCCCTGTATCCGAACTTTTTATATCCGGCAGCTTGAAGGAACTCGGGAGAACATAGTGAGGTCCAACCTATTTCTGTAACAATATCCTGGTATCCCCGTCTGTCGGGCTGTATAACAAATCGGCAGTCATTGAAAAAATCCATCACCGCTTTTCCTGAACCGACACATCCCACTTCTTCACTGACAAAGAACGCCAGTTTTAAGGAGTCATACTTTTCCAGACATTTGAGTGCTATCCAGATTCCATTTTTGTCATCGGCTCCGAGTCCTTCCTGTCTTTTATTCCGGGAGCTGTAACCGAATATGATTTCTTCCGTTTCAATAGCCGTGAAATCTTTTGAATGTAACCTCTGTACCTGGTCAAGGTGTGCTACGATACAGGGATATGATTCCGCTTCCCCCTTTGTTATATACAAGTTCCCGGCTGCGTCTGTTTCAACTTTAGTACCGGTAATTCTCTTGGTATAATTCCATATAAACTTTATCATTGCCCGTTCTTTTCCGCTCGGGCTATAAACCTTGTATAATTTCTTAAGCAATTCCATAATTTTTATTTTTTTGTGGGTTAAACATTTATTTCATTCATCTCGTATGCATAAGGCAGTCCTGTTTCTTCATCTATCCCGTCATAAAGTTTGCCGTTCAATTTATGAAGTTCTTCCGCTTCCAACAGTCTTTGTGCTGACTCTACGGATATTGTCTTTCTTTCATATTCACAAAGGATATTGTTCCATACCCGGTATATGATTATGTCTTCTGCATGCTCGTAGTATTCCTCATCATAGTCGGAATAATGCCAGTTTTCCTTTTTGTATTCCTGTTCTGCTTTCTTCCGGCATTCTTCACAGCAATAGTCCTCTTCCGTTATTTCTGAATAGTATTTATCCTCTTTCAGGAAATCCTCTTCACATTCGGAGCATGATAGTACGTCGGAGTCATGGTGGTATTCTTCCAGTTGCTCTATCCATGTAAATTCTCCCAGATTCTCTACATCACAATAATATTCCTGCCCATGATAATATACGGTGGTGGTTTCACGACAATTGTATTCATGGAAATCATCGTATTCCTCCTCACCATTCAAAGAACCGTCAGTAATATCAAGTGCGATGTCGCCACTTCCGTAATTGTCCGCCGTTCCTTTAGATTCATTGTACCATTTGAATGAATCCTGGTAGCTTAGCGTGTCATCCCAGTCCAGGTCACATTCTATCCTGAATTTCCTGTCTGACAATGAATTCTCTTCCAGGTCAACAAAAGCCCTTGAATCACCACATCCGGCACCGACTTTCTTGTAACCGTCAATGTGTCCTCCCTTTATCAGAGCATCTATTAAAGCACGTTTGAGGGAATTGTTTTCATCGGTAGCGTATTGTCTTTCCGCCAGTCTCCATATCTTTCCGTTCTGGTCTGTAACCTTGTTGTAGATGACACACCTTGCTGTCACCTTTCCTTCTTCATTGATCAGGTATGCCGCGCTTGCATCGACTGAATTCGTATAGAAATAATGCAGTTTCCTGTCTACCATGCAGGAATGAAAATCTCCCATACAAGAGGAGGATGAGTATATCTTCTCGAAATTCTTGTCTACGCATAACCTGTTTTTAGGGAGCCGCCCCGTTGTATAAGTCTGCCAGTCCGCCGAGAATTCCTCACATAGGTAAGTCACTACCTGTTCCGGAAGGGTTTTACCAAATTCTGTTTCCAGTATGAGCGAGCGGTAGAGTTTCCCCGCTTTCATTTTAAACACCTTTCCTCCGTTCTCATGGTTAATGTAGCGGATTGACCTGGTATCCCCGTCCTCACACAGCCCTTTCAGCTCGTCCGTTTCAAAATTCCTGGAGTAAAAGAATTCTCCGTCCAGCTCCAGAACATAACGTAATGACATATCTGAGTGCCCGCTTATAATGATTGTCCGTGTAATGGTCTTCTTCAGTTCCGCCATTGAGGAAATATGAAGTAGGATATAATTGTTTGTCTCTATTGCTTCATGTAGTAATTTCCTGTTCCTGATATATGCCAGCAGTATTCTGTTCTTTCTGCTGCATACTCCGTTTCCATGCTTGACAATTCCAAACATGTCCTTGAATTCTTCGTAATTTTTAAATTTGTAGTATAACATAATCTTTCTTGTTTTAAAATGTTGGTAAATAAAAAAAGGAGGACACCACGTTGATTGTGATATCCTCCTCAGATACAATTCCGGTATGTTTCAACCGTTTCTCAAATGATCGGTATAGTTTCGTCAAGTATTCCCGATTCAACTATTTTCCGGGCTATCCTGTGTGAAGCCTCATTTCTCGGGTCATATCCATAGTCCTCTCTTCCCATCATCTCTATGACCTTTATCATAGTGCCGAACAGTTTTTGTTGGAGTGTCCTGTGATAATACACCACTGACTCCGCAAACTTTTCGCTGTTCCATGACATATTGTTCAAGGCGTTTTCCAGTTCCTGTGCCGCCTTGAACTCCCTACTGTTTTCAAGTTCATATTTTCCCATAATTCTTTTCTATTTGATTTCTACAGGACTTTCCTCATATGTCAACTTTCTGCCCAATATCTTTTCAATTGTTCCATCAGGCAGGTCCATGGAATATTCTATATTCCCATATTCGCCTTCTATAGAGGTTTCTTCGGTATAACACCACTCAAAACCATCAAATTCAGGTCTGCCGGGCGATATTGTCTCTTTCCCGGTTTTGTCTGTTGCCAGCCATGCCATAATACCTCCTTTCTATCCTCTAATAATCACGTATCTTCCGGCGGCTATCTCGTTTCTATACTCGATAGAATAGCCTTTGGTTATAAACGCCCTTATGACGTTATCGTGTGCCAGCTCCGAAATTGGATGTCTGTCCCTGGCGTCACTTCCAGTATTTTTTGCCCAACTGTGAGGCCAGTTGTTTCCCCAGCCTACTCCATAGTGGAAGTAGACACATTCGCCTTTCTCCTTAAGTTCCGAGAGGATGAAAGCAGCAAGTGCATTCTCCTCGGATTTTCTTCTGTTTGATTCTGGAATTTCTATTGTCAACATACTTACCTTGTTTTATTCATTCTTGATTATGGTAGCCCGAAGACTACCGTATTAAACTCCATAATTATTGTTTTATATTAAAATCCTCCACCCTCACAAGCAAATAAAATGGAATCTGCGACTCTTTCTTTATCCATTCGGCCGTCTTCCGTTTCACATGAAGGATTTTCCTTGGTTCCTTTCAGGATATTCAAATCACCGTCGGCAAAGAGGATCAGGGACTTCGGCTTTTTTCGGATTAATGCCTTCAGTTCCTTGATCCATTCTTTTTCTTTTTTTGTCAGATTAATCGTTTCCATAACGCTTCTTTTCTGTTGTTGTGAATTTATTGATAAGGCTACGGAGTGATGCTTCAGCCTCCTTGTATCTGCTTATATCTTTTTCCGGCAAATTTCCATAGCCTGTTGTAGCTTCTATTTCAGATAATCCCAATAGGACAGCCTGATACTCCTCAACGGTCATCAGGACTTTTCTGGTTTTTGGTATACCTGTTTTCTTGATTTTATTCATATTCTTTTTCTTTTTTAATTCTTCAATTACCATCTCAAGGCGGTTGTATTCTTCTTTTCCGGCATCGTAATCAAGTACGATACAATTACGGCAAAACTCCAGCCTCCTTATTTGTTGTTCCAATGTTTCATTCATCTTCTGTATTCCATTAAACTAAATAACATCAAATGACGAATCGCATTCATTACAGTAGTAACCGCGTCCCGGTTCATCCACGAAAGTCTCGGACGGGTTTAAAAAGTATTCCTTTCCACAATTCAGGCAGGATGTATGGTATTGCAGGACATAACAGTTTTTCTGTTCACCTGCATTCATGCCGTTGTTTTCCATATACTCATCGGCTTCCTCTACGGAATCGAAATGCATATATTCTCCCCGTTCATCAAGGAGATATTTGGGACTGTCCGGATCTGTGTCACGAACCCCGATAACTACGCCAATATTCTTTTTCATGTTCTTTTGTTAATTATTACGTGAATTGGGTGATCTTCTCCCAGCCACTCTGCCGCTTCCGCTTCGCTGTTGAACTCCTCCACCCAACAGTCATTTGTGGAATTGTCAAATGCCACCCACTTTTCTGCCTCCCTGTCAAAGAAACAGCCTTTTGTTCCTCCATATCCGTAAATCGAATAGTCTCCATTCTTAAGAAGGCATGACAACACACCTTCCGCATTTTTTCCTCTGTATATCCCGTCCTTGTCCGGAGAATACTTTGAAGCTTCTTTCTTTTGCAGTTGAAGTTTTACCTTCTGCGCATCAAATTCATAATTCATGCATCTGTCAAAATTTCCCATCAGAAGAAGCAGGGGAAATAACATCCCGTGCCTGCAACTCCTTCCGTGCTCGTCTAATGCTGATTTACAGGTGTCACATTGGTATATGTCCTGTATACATGCTACGCTCATATATTTTCTCCTTTCTGATTTTAATTCAACAAAAAAGGGAGAAAGACCTTGTTTGTAATTATTGGTTCTTTCTCCCTTCGTAGGATTTTTGGATGTTCCGGCCTATCCCAGGAACCATCCGTAGTTTTCAGTGTCTTCCCCGGTCAGGGCTTTCTGAATGCCCACCGCAAAATCTGTGGCGTTCTGATTCCTTTCCAGGAATTTGTCGATATAGGACTGTTTGGCCGCCTCGTTAAGAAGCTGCATCAGGTCCCAGCATGAAATTTTTGCTCTTCCGCGTAAGCCGAAGTTGGGGTTGTCAATATAGCCTTTGGTAGCTGCATTGATGTTTGAATCACCTAGGATAACTTTCGGCAATTCTTTCATTTGTGTTGCCGGTAATACCTGGTAAAGTCGTAAACGTCCGATTATCTGGCAGAACTGTTCCTGGGATATCATTGTTCTTCCCAGGTTTTCAAGAAGTCTCAAATTTTGTTCAGGATTAAATGTCTGAAACAGTTTTAGTGCGGCCATATAAATATCCGTATCGCCCATCACTTCCAGACGTCCTGTCAAACCGTCACATGTCAGCATAAGATTGCTGCATACCCTGACTCTCCATCCGATAAAGATTTTAAATTTTTCAGGGGATTTTTTCCCGTACAGGTTCTCTTCGTTCAGGCTTCTTACGCCGCCGATACAAAGATGCACTTCCTCACCGTTCATTTCCCGACATATGGTTCGGATATGAAAACAGAATGCCATTCTCTGATAATAGATGGTTTCGTCTTCAGGTTTGAGTTCTTCCTTCCTCTTTGTCAGTGCGGAAGGATGTCTGCCTAAAATCTTGTGTGAGACTCTGATTTCCGTATTACCGAAAGTTTCTCCTGCAAAAAACATACTTGCCGCCTCCTCGATACGGTGTATAAAAGTCTGGTGGCTGATTGTAAGCTGGTTGTCTCCAAAGCTGGGTACGATACAGTTCGTTTCCAGTTCTTCAAGTGTAATGCCTGAAGTGTTTGATTCAATAAAATTGGGATGTTCTTTCTCATGTTCCTTTTCCGATACAATTACTGCATCTTCGATAAAGGTTGGGTTGATCATACCCGTTCTTGCCACCCTTGCGGATGGTAATAATAAATTGGTTGTTTCCATATTGTAACTTATTTTAATAGGTTGATAAATAGATTCCGATAAAGAAAAAGCCAAGAGGTTTATTTCTTTGCTTTTACAAATATTCCTCTTAGCTTCTTTATTCCCTTGAGTACTGCTGTTGTAACCTCAAGGATTGTGATTATAACGTCCTGTGCTTTATTATATTCCATTTATTAGACGTTCTACTGGTTTTCTGCCGCTACATTGACTGTACCGGCTTTACTTGCGGCATTTTCTTTTCCCTTTTTCTTCTTGCCGCCATACTTTTCAACAAGTTCTACGATAACCGAACTTGCCACGATAATCTCAGCCACATTGGCCGCGATTCTGATTCCTTTCATTAATTTCCCCATTGTTCTTTTGATTTTAAATTGTTAGTATTCTATTTTATTGTTCTCTTATATATTATTCTCATATATAAGGGTTTGAGGGGGGAATGGGAGGGAGAAAAAAAAGAAAAAATGGAAAGCCGTCATCAAGGTTCCCCGCCCTGACTTGACTTTCCGCTATTCAGCCCGGTTTCATGTATAGAGACTGAAGCTGCTATAATTACTTCCGGCTTCCTAGCCTTCGAATTAATTGTCCCAATCATTTTCTGAAATTGGGGTTAACCCGGTAATTTGTTTTATTATAATGCCTGAAGCTGACGCACTTCTTCATTCCAAGTGCTGTGAATGCTTCAAGCTTTTCTCATATATAAGGGTTTCAGGGTTTTGAGGAGGGAAAAAATCAGCATGATATATCGTGGAATAAGAGAGGGTACAGCCTGAAAAATAGTCTGTATGACCATAGATAACCGTATGAATAACAAATAACGGAGTAAGGGATAAGCTTTGCCCGGTTATTTTTATCCCTTTGTTAAAATAATCTTTTTCCGTTTGATTTTATCTGATTATTGCTACTTTTGTATATAATGCTCTGGAAGGCTATTGAGGCATTTCAAAGGAAGGCTCATATTATTGGTTATATGAAGGGGCTGGATTGGAATTTCAAACTATAAAAAATGGAAAAAGACATGGGAACGGAAGGAATACAGGATAGATATGTAAATCCATATACCGATTTTGGATTCAAGTTACTTTTTGGTACGGCGATGAATAAGGAATTGTTGATCAGTTTTTTGAATGCACTCTTATTCAAGGAGGAGGTAATCAAGGACGTCACTTATCTTAATGCTGAACATCTTGGAACGCAGGAATATGACCGTCGAGCTGTATTTGATGTATATTGTGAGAATGAGAAGGGTGAGAAGTTCTTGGTTGAGATGCAGCGTGGCGAGCAGCAGTTCTTCAGGGATCGTAGTGTCTTTTATTCCACTTTCCCTATTCGTGAGCAGGCCAAACGTGGGGAATGGGATTATGAATTGAAGGCTGTCTATGTGGTAGGTATCCTGAATTTCTCCTTTGACAATTCTGATGAGGAGTATTTCCATCATGAGGTGAAACTTGTAGACCTTTATACGCACAAGGTTTTCTATGATAAACTTACCTTTGTTTACCTTGAAATGCCTAAATTCAACAAGAGTGAGGATGAGTTGGAGAGCATGTTTGACAAGTGGCTGTTTGTCTTGCGTAACCTTGCCTCTCTGCTTGAACGTCCCAGAGCATTACAGAACAGAGTTTTTGACCGCCTCTTTGAAACTGCGGAAATTGCTAAGTTTACCAAGACTGAACTGAGTGAATATTGGGACAGCTTGAAAAATTTCCGTGACTGGTATAGTGTTATATCTACGGCGGAAAAGAAAGGTAGAGAAGAAGGAAGGGAAGAAGGAAGAGAAGAAGGAGAGAAAAAGAAAGCCATAGAAGTAGCCCGTTATTTAAGGTCATCAGGAACTTCAATAGAATTAATTATCGGAGCAACTGGCTTATCTAAAGAGGAAATAGAAAAGTTATAGTGTAAATCTTGAATATGTTATTTGTGAAGGGAATATGCGGCTTACTGTGTATTCCCTTCTTTTATTGCTATTCGAATAGAGATGATGAGAGCGAAGTGAGGAATTTCAATCCAATCCGTCAAATACCCAATAAGGACAACCATAATCACGGCTTGATTTAGACATGGTCTTCACTTTCCCATATCCTTGACTACATGAAGGCTCACCATTGCTTTCATGGTAGTATTTGCAATGGTAGCAATTGTTTTTATATTGCTCGCCTTTTTCGGCTTGGCTACTGTTACCACTGCTTCTCCTTCTTGGGGTAGCTGTTTCTAAAATACGACGACCTTGAATAGGGCAATCAAAATTAATGCTATAGCTGTATCCACATTTGGGACACCGTTCGGTATAGGTACCTTTTATCCGAGTGTCCATCTCACTTGTGATTTTAACCCGATAAAAGCTAGTATCTTTGGCAGTTCCGCACTTTGGGCAGTTATTTTCATATACAACGGTGCTTTTATAGAATTTTTCATATCTTACGTTGCCACATTCACGGCAAGTGTACGTTCGGAAGTAGCAATGTTTGGTCTCTTTCCGGAAAGAAATCTCTGTAACAACATCATTGATAGCATTGCGGCTTACGGTCATGTGCGGATAGGCTACAATGTCATTGCTCCTACGATCCTTCTCTTCCTTTTCATCCCAATTATAAGATTTACAGATGCTGCATTGAACTCTCGCTGAGCTGTATATTGCATCATAAATACCTAATAAAGTAGATGCAAAAACAGCCAGAACCCACCATACGGCATGACATTCATTAAAAAGCACTAATAGCAGTGGATAAAGAATAACCCCAGAGATTACGCATATAATACCCATGAGGACTTTTATTGGCAATTTGGTGTGGTCTTGTAAAAGATGGAAGCTAATGAACGCTAACAATGAGATAGGAGCACAAATTATCAGCAACCAGATAAATCCCCAAATACTTCCCAAAACCAACCCCAACTCCTGTGTGGCTTCATCCGGTGAAGCAACCAGGTATGACGCTTTTACGGCGTTTTGAAGGTTCAGGGAGATGATGTCGTCAAAGAAAGGCAATTTGCCAAAAGCATTGCTATGACCTTCTATACAAGGGTAAATATCTATAATTTTTCCGTCTTGGTCGGTAATAACTTTGGAACCTTGTGAAACCTGTCCCTTGGAAACTTGGCTGACTTGTGGAAATACATATGCCCGTTTCTTGGTATCAGATATCCATGAAGTGGTACATTCTGTATAATCTCCCCATTTCTCAATGAAGTTTCCTATATGTTGTCCTTTGACCAATAAATCTTTCACATAATGAGTATGGAGCACATTGACGTATTGTTCGGGGATACCTTTCACGTTCTCCAGATAGGTGGTCGTGTAACGTTCTCCATCTAATGTTTCGATGATATATCCATCTTCCCGGTCTTCTGCATACCGTCCCAGTACACGAACGGATGTACCTTTTTCAAGATAGTTTTTCGCACTGGGATTGTGCATCCTTATACTTTTGGAAAGAGTTAGGATGGTATCATGTTCACTTTTAAATGTCTGTTTCTCAAAGGAACAAGATGAGACAAACATTATTATAAACAGATATGTAAATAGTTGAATTATAGTGCGGAATCTCACTCTGTGTGTTGTTGGTTTCATTTCTTAGGGGTAAATAATGTGGGGCTGCACCATAGTTTAAGCTTACGATGCAACTCCTTAATTTATAGTTGGTTGTGGTTAATATCCCGGATTCTGTGTCATTTGTGGATTTCTATCTATTTCCCCGTTGGGGATAGGCCATAAAAGCTGATAGAGGTTGTCGTGGCTTAGTCCCATAAAGGATTCACCCAATTCGTTTCTTCTGATGAAATTCATATAGCTGGGTGAGTTTATCTGGTAATGCAGTGAAGCAATGGCTTTCAGAACATCCGATTGGTCAACTGTGAGATTCTTATGCTCACATACTTGCTTGATATATTCTTTAGCCTTTGGAGTATTTCCTGTATGGTACAAACATTCGGCAGCTGTCAGTACAACATCTTTGTAATCAAGGCAAGGATGGCATGTCTCTCCGCTTCTTGTCTGTATATGATAGCCCCAAATACATTCTGCATTATTTTTGTATTCGGTTGCTTTTGTATATTCCAAATGGTAGTCACCTCTGCGGATAACTTCTTCCAGAAGCGGTAATGCCTTGTCAAACTTCTTTTGATTGCAATAGACAAAGGCAAGCAATGTTCTGGCTGCATCTTTAGACACAAAAAGCATCTCATTGGCATTTTGGAAAGCATCATAGCGATGTTCGTCTAAATCTTCCATCGCATCGAACAACATATTTTCTATTCTTGAAAGGACTTCCGCTTCATCTGTACGTGGTAGGGAAATGTGTGCATCATTCGGACGTTGCATTATAAAAGGTACACCGCCCCAACGAGAAGACAGCTGATAGTATGCCAGCGCAAGGTGAATATCGATAAACGACTGGTAGCAATTTAACTGATTCGCATCTATATCCTTAATCAAAAGCCATTGATTGATTGCTGCATAGTAATAGTTCCATGTATTACCTATTTCGCCATCATAAGGTTTAAAAGGAACAGGCTTTTTAAAGTCTTTTTGATGAATATAATTGGTTTGTAAGCGCTGTTGCATTGATATAGCATCTCTCATGACCCTCATTATGCCTAATACAGCTGATTTCCCTTGGTCTCCCAATCTGACAGGGGTGTGCTTAACAAAATAATCCTTGTCTCCAGATTGTTTAATGGTCACCGTAGCAGCCGCCCTGCCTCTTGCGTTATATACCGTAAAAGTGGTAGACAAATCCTTTTTGAATTGTGCAGGCTCAATCTTTATAGTAATTACATTGTCCGCAATAGCCTTATTATACTTGATTGAAGGCGTTGGTATGCTTGCGCCAGGTTCGTATAGTCCTCCAAAGTATTCTTCTGTAATATTGTCTTGGGGCAGTTCTTGAAGACCGGAATCATCGTCAGTGTCAAAAGAAGGTGGATTTAGATAGTAGGTTTTATCCGACTTAACGGTAATGGTATATTCGCCACCTTCCGCAGGAACATTAAGTTCACTTGCACTCAGTGTAACGGATTCCGATCCATCTATTTCATTTCCGGCAATACCATCATTATCCCAGTCAAAATAATAAGCCAAGTCCTTGACTTTGACTTCTAGTCCTAATTCCTTGTAGCGGTTTTTAATGTTCTCGGAAATTCTATCCAATCTGGCATTCAAGTAGTTCTTGCCAGATTGGATTTTTTTCTTTGTTTCTTGACTAAATGTACCTTCTGTACTGAACTCATTGCTTAAAATGGACAGATATTCTACGATTTCAGCATCTGACCTATCTGTCAGTACCAATGAGGAAATAGCTATCAAGGCACCGGAAGCATCATCACCGGAAGTAAGTGAGAATTGGCTTGCATCTTTAGAAGCGTATTGCTGTAATCCGAATTGGGTAAGCATTTCTTTTTGGGCTTGTGCGTTAGCTTCCTTGAATGTCATACCTTTGGTTGTAACCAAATGATGGATGCGCTTACTTTTCAAGTGGGTCAATACATTGACATTGATGGTACTGTTGTCTTTCAAGTCCACAATAGCATCCAGCTTGATAGTACCCTCTGACAATTCACCGTCCACTTCATTAAAAAAATAGCCGTCTGCCGTCAGTTGGGCATACGGACTGTTGATTTTGAGTGCGCCATAATTAAAATCCCCCATGTTATTGTCAATGGTAGCGGAATAAAAGCTTCCGGTAGGGGTCATGTACTCGTCCAATGTTCGCATATCCACATGAGAACCACGAATCATCGGACCTTTTTCAACTTTACCCATAACGTTGAAGACAGTAGGTGTAAAATTACCTCCCGTTTCATCGTCATCACTGCAAGAGGAAAGAGCCAAAGCAAGTGCAGCAGACAAATAAAAGTACTTATTGAATTTCATAAATGTATATATTTGATTGATGATTAACGATTTATATCACACTAAAAACCACAAGCAATTTCAATATACCCCAAATTGTCAAAAGAATAATAGGAATAATGATGTCCGCATAGTGGAAATCAATAAAGTTTGGAATGTGAGCTACGATAATCCACAGGAGCCAGATAATAAGAAACGCCACCAATATTCTTCCCCCAATTCAATGTACAAATAAGCCAGTTCTTTCATACGATTTTCTTATGGTTCCGTTCCTAAACCTATTCAAATTAAACCACGAAGCGCGGAACTGCAATGCCACGTCTAAGCTGGAGGTCGTAGGAAACCTTTAGTACGGATATGGTAATAGCAGCCCACGCTATAGCGTGAGAACCACTATGCCTTCTCTCGTACTAAGTCCGAAATTTCCTACGTTTCCAACTTACAAGATAAGCATAACGCTTCTTTCTAAATCTAATATGTCTTGGACAGAGTATGCTCCATCCGTTGCAAAGATAATACAAAAAAGTGAGATACTGAGTAAATCGCAGAAAAATGATTGGAAATTAGCAGTTTACGGAGTATTGACGATTTAGACGAGTGCCAACGAAAACCTTCCGAAAGCCAAGTTGAACCATAGATACGTTACTATCCCGTTACTGTATTTGCGTAACGGTAACGGGATGGAAAAGGACGGCAGAGCGAGGTGAAAACAGCACTTAATCAGGCGTTTGGTGGTTTTGGAGTGCAAAAAGTCTTACGGCAGGTTCGATTGCCGTAATCCGCCGTGGTTTACATACAGTCGGACAGCTCTACACAAGGTAATTTTGCAAACAAAAAAGTAGAGCCATGAGCAGAAGTACATTCAAGATTTTATTTTACCTGAAGCGCAATGCGCCGAAGAAGAACGGGCTGATATCGGTCATGTGCCGTATCACGGTGAACGGAAAAATAGTACAGTTCAGTTGCAAGTTGGACGTGGAGGAAAAATTGTGGAGTGTGGAAACAGGTCGTCTGACCGGAAGGAACAACGTCGCTCTAGAAGGCAACCGTATGCCTTCAGGAAGAAGAAGGTGATAACCATTTAACTTCATAAGCAATTAATTTGGAGACAAAGATAACAATTTATATATTTAACCCTCAGGGTTATTCATTGATCCTGAAGGGACTCAGTCAGAAAAACGTCTTCCAACAGTAACATTCCCCTAAATCCCAGAAATCAGCTATCATATCGAATGCTCCGATAGATACAGATCTAATTTCGTTGGGCATATCAGATATTTTCACACTGTTCCTGTTCTCGAGTATCATAGGCAGCAAAAGTCCTATTAAATGTTTCGAATATCAAATCAAAACTTGTATTGCCCAAAGATCTTATTTTCATGTCCGCTTTATACGAATTACAAAATAAAACTTTAATAACGGATTATTGCTTTTCAAGACAGATATTAACTGCATTCATACCTTTCGTACCACGCTCAAGATCAAATGTCACAATGTTGTTTTCTACAATATTGCCAACAACATTATTTACATGGAAGAAATACTTTTCAACACCGTTAAGATCTTTAATAAAGCCAAATCCCCTAGCCTCATTAAAAAATTCAACCCTTCCTCTTAAGATAGCCGGTTCTTCCTCTTCCTTTTTGGGAGTTGCAATGATTATTTCATCGGGATTTATTTCCTCTTTTTTAATATCTTCCGTTGGAGGAGTGGAAGTTATCATTCCGTTCTCATCTACATAAGCAATCATATCTTCAAAGCTATTCGCTTTTCCCGACAATTTCTTGCTTTCTTTCTTCTTTAATTTTTCCTCTCGTTTAGCGAGTCTTTTCTTTTCATTTTCACGTTTACCTACTGTCATGGATTTTGCCATAGAAATCATATTTAATTTATACTTATTTTTAATGAATAATGTAAGAGGCTAATTTCAAAAAGTGAAATTAGCCTTATTGAGTTTCTTACCGGTCAACTTCTGAATATCATTAACCAGTTTACGTTCTTCCTGCGAACAGAATGTAAGTGCTGTCCCTGTATTTCCTGCTCTTCCTGTACGACCGATACGATGTACATACGTCTCGGGAACATCCGGGAGATCATAATTAATAACCATAGGCAACTCACTTATATCGATTCCTCTGGAAGCAATATCAGTAGCAACCATAACCCGGGTTTTCCCCGACTTAAAATTACCCAATGCGGACTGTCTTGCCGCCTGACTCTTATTTCCGTGTATAGCCTGACTACCGATCCCAGCCTTACCTAATATCTTAACAATCTTATCGGCATTATGCTTCGTACGCGAGAAGATAAGTACCGATTGATCTTCTGCTTTTTGCAAAATTGAAATTAATAATTGACTTTTCTCTTTCTTCTCTACGAAGTACACAACCTGATTGATAGAGTCCACAGTAGACGATTTCGGTGTTATGTAAATCTTCACCGGATTCTTCAACAGAGATTTGGTTAAAGTAACAATGGTGTCAGGCATTGTTGCCGAGAAGAACAAGGTTTGCTTTTCTTTCGGAAGTTTCGGCAATATTCGCTTAATATCATGGATAAATCCCATGTCAAGCATACGGTCAGCCTCATCCAATACAAAATACTGAATAGTATCCAGATGTATATGTCCCTGATTCATCAAATCAAGTAGACGTCCCGGAGTAGCTACCAGAATATCAATTCCCTTGCGTAACATATCAACCTGCGGACGTTGATTTACACCACCGAAGATCACTCCGTGGCGAACACGGGTATATTTTGAATAATCGTCAATGCATTCACTGATTTGCAGGGCAAGTTCACGGGTAGGTGTCAATATCAAGGCTTTGATACCCTGACGCTTGACAGATTCCTTGCTCACGACTTGCAAATGTTGTATGATAGGAATGGCAAATGAAGCCGTCTTTCCTGTACCAGTCTGCGCACAACCTAATATATCTCTTTTTGCCAATGCGGCAGGAATCGCTTTTTCTTGAATTGGGGTCGGTACTGTATATCCTTTTTCTTTGATTGCTTTTAAAATCGGCTCGGTTATATTTAATTCTTTAAATGTCATAAATGTTGTTTTTGCTATATCTGAAAGTAAACCGTCAGAAACATATCTTATATAAATGTTCACGACGAAGTCAATATTGATATAGACTTGTGATTATACTTATTAAACTTTGCTCTTTTTTCCAGAGGCTTGCTTGTATTACAAAAAAGTCTAATAAATCTATTTTCAGAATGGAAAGTGCAGAACTAGAAATTTCCGATATTGCACACAAAAGAGGCAGAATTAGCAGAACTTAAATGTAAAATGATTTTTCGAACTCTCTGTAAAAGGGATTTCCCGATGAATCATGAAACGGAAATAATTTATATATAAAAGCAGAAGACAGAATCTTCTGCTTTTATCCGGGTATTAATATCTTCTGGAGTTATTATAACCACCACGACCACCACCGTGAGACGGTCTTTCAGTGCGAGGGCGTGCAACGCTTACTGAAATAACCTTCTGGTCATATTCAACGCCATTCAATTCGTCAATTGCTTTTTGTCCTTCTGTATCATTCGGCATTTCTACGAAAGCAAATCCTCTGGATCTACCAGATTCTCTATCAAAAATAACCTTAGCAGAAGATACTTCTCCAAACTCTGCAAATAAATTTGTTAAGTCAGCATCATTTGTGCCATAACTTAAACCTGAAATGTAAATGTTCATCTAAAAATTTTATTAAAATAAATACTATTTTGGAGTGAGGAGGATAATTACAGAAGAGGACTACTTGCTAATAATATATTAAAAAGAAGAACTACACAATAATAATTCGTAACTCAAACTCTGGGAACAAAGATAATGTAATAAATCAGAAAAATACGTTTATATTCATTCTTTTTCGGAAGAAAGACGATAATTATCATTTATTAGCACACCATTCACCCTAAATCGGTGAAATACACAATTTCGTCTCTCATTCTTGATATTCTCTCGCAATATATCTACTTTTGTCTTTGTATAACTTATTAAGGGGCACCTCATGAATGTCAGAATAGAACAAAGTTGGAAACAGCAATTACAAGAAGAATTTGATAAACCATACTTCGAAAAGTTGGTTACATTCGTCAAAGATGAATATAAACGGGCACACGTCCTCCCTCTTGGACATCAGATTTTTCATATATTCAATTCCTGTCCCTTCGAAAAAGTAAAAGTAGTTATCCTTGGACAAGACCCTTATCCCAATCCCGGACAATATTACGGAGTCTGTTTTTCTGTACCTGAGGGAGTAGCTATCCCCGGTTCACTAAACAACATATTCAAAGAGATACATCAAGACCTGGGAAAACCAATTCCTGCTTCCGGTAACCTGGATCGCTGGGTTGCCCAAGGCGTATTCCCGCTAAACTCTGTTCTTACCGTACGAGCGCACGAAACCGGTTCTCATCGAAATATGGGCTGGGAAATCTTCACAGACGCAGTTATCAGGAAACTTAGTGAAAAGCGAGAAAATTTGATATTTATGCTTTGGGGAAATTATGCGAAAGAGAAACTATCTTTGATAGATACTAGCAAACATCTGGTACTGACCAGCGTTCATCCTTCTCCCCGTTCTGCCGAATATGGTTTCTTCGGTTGCAAACACTTCAGCAAAGCCAATGCTTTTTTGCGTAGTAAGGGAATAGAAGAAATTGATTGGTAAATAAATATCTTCTCAAAATATACTATCAACGTTCAAAACATTCACCATGAATAAATCAAACGATATTACCCGGGAAGAATGTGGGCCAAGCAATGCCTTTTTGCTACTGACATTGATTACACCATGTTGAAACGGGCTCAATCTGCCCTCAAACAGCGAAACGACTATTCCAACATTTACAGTTTCCGTATACTCAATGCCAGGCAACAATATATACGTGTCACCAGCCGACATCAAGTTTTGAAGCAAGACCGTAACGGCAAAGCATAGCTCGTAATAGGTAACCGTGAATATGTATTCAAGGCTTCTTCCAAACTTACATATTTTCCTACCGTTGTAAAGTTAAACAACATAAGAACAATAAAGATATGACGATTCCATACTAAACTCGAAATATTTTTATTACATTCACAGC
>ERZ825324.1148-NODE-1148-length-33082-cov-3.170557_pt1 | contig 33082 bp, 27 predicted proteins | sample MGYA00519859_ERZ825324 | MGnify/ENA primary metagenome ERZ825324 (study PRJEB31778, sample SAMEA3449198) | human gut metagenome | biome: human gut; feature: human-associated habitat; material: faeces | place: United Kingdom | collected 2010/2012 ...
TAAAAAGCCCTTCCCACGGGCGGCACCAATAAGACAGCATAAGATTGTTTTCGGGAAACGGCGTAGCTTCGGCTATGCCGTTTCTCCGTTTTGCAGGTCATTCAGTAAAGACGCGGGGAGTATTCCCACAAGGTCATAGGAAATGTCAATCTGCTGTTCCCTATGCCCCTTTGACTTATCCGGCGCGTGAACATACACCGCCTTTACCATGTCGTTTAAGACAGCGGGTGTCAATTCTTCCAAGTCAAGATATTTCCGTACTTTGCTGATGAACCTGTCAATGTTCTCGGATTGTTCTTCCTGTTCGGTAATTTCTTCATTCAATCGCAACAGCTTTTCCCGCAGTTCTTTCTGCTCCTGCTCGTAGTCGTCAGAGAGCATTTGAAATCTGCTGTCAGATAATTTCCCGTTGGCGTTGTCCTCGTAAATACGCTTGAATAGTCGGTCAAGTTCTTCTATCCGTCGTTCTCCTTGCGTCAGTTGCCGCCGCTTCGCCGCCAATTCCTTTTTCGCTTCGGCTTTCTGCTTTGTGCCCATTGCTTTACGGAATTGTTCTTCGTGGTTAGCAACACAAGCAATCGTCATTCTCATGTGAGCAAGTACGCCCTGTTCCAGTACGACCGCGCGTATAAAGTGTGTTGAGCAAACCTCTTTTCCTTTGAGCCTTGAAGTGGAACAAACGAAATGGTCTTGCCGCGCTTCAAAGTTCTTGCTTGTGCAGTAATACAGTTTTTCGCCGCAATCGGCACAGCGCACAATGCCGGAAAACATATTCGTCTTGCCTGTCCTTGTCGGGCGGCGTTTGTTCTTGCGTAATTCCTGTACCCGCGCCCATGTGTCAGCGTCAATGATTGCTTCGTGGGTGTTCTCAAACACAAGCCATTTTTCTTCGGGATTATTGCAGGTCTTTTTGCTCTTGTAGGACTGCTTGTAGGTTTTGAAGTTTACTGTATGCCCTTGATATTCCGGACGCTCCAAAATGTCGGCTATTGTATCGCCCGTCCAGTTAAAGGGATTATCCGGCGGCGCGTTCCTTGTCGCCCTGCCTGTCTGCTGAAAATGGATTGTCGGCGTTATGACTTTATCCTCTTTCAGAATACGGGCAATCTGCGACGGACCGTAACCGTCCAGACACAGGGCAAATATCCGCTTGACTATCTCGGCGGCTTCTCCGTCCACAATCCATTTCTTTTTGTTGTCGGGGTCTTTCATGTAGCCGTAGGGCGGGTTGGTGGTAAGATACTCACCGGATTCGCCTTTCTGCTTCATAACCGCTTTGACCTTTTTACTGCTGTCCTTGACATAGAACTCGTTGATGATATTCAAGAACGGAGTAAAATCGTTGTCCTGCTGATTGGTGCTGTCCACGCCGCTGTTCACGGCGATGAAACGGACATCGTGTTCGGGGAAAAGCATTTCCGTGTAGAGACCGACTTCCAGATAGTTTCTGCCGATACGGCTCATATCCTTGGCGATGATGACACCGACCTTATCGTTCTCGACCAGCTCAATCATTCGTTTCCAATCGGGTCTGTTGAAGTTGGCACCGGAGTAACCATCGTCCACGAAAAACTGGATGTTGCGGAAACCTTGTTCTTGTGCGTATTTTTTGAGAATCGCCTTTTGATTGACAATGCTGTTGCTCTCTCCTGTGAGTTCGTCATCACGACTGAGTCTACAGTAGATCGCAGTAATTTTGTCAGACTGCCTATTCATGTCTTGTTCCTCCTTAATCGGCGGGCAGTCTGCCAACACAGGATTGCTTGTAGTAATTATAAATCTAATCATGTCAGTAATATATAATAATGTGATTATCAATACAAAAATATTTAATAATTTTGTGAAACGAGTTGATTTGTTCACAAATTCTGAGTATAATAATAGTGTGATTGCAAAACCTCAAAACTCCAATAAAAGTGTGAAGGAGTGTTTCTATGGAACGATTAATTTTGAATAAACTGCTTGAATGGAAGAATTCACCCTACCGCAAGCCGCTGATCCTGAAAGGTGTGCGTCAGGTGGGAAAGACTTGGATTCTGAAAGAGTTCGGCAGACGCTATTATGAAAATACCGCTTATTTCAACTTTGATGAAAACGAAGAATATAAACAGTTCTTTGAAACTACCAAGGATGTGGATCGGATTCTGCAGAATCTGATGCTGGCCAGCGGCTATAAGATTTTGCCCGAAAAGACGCTCATCATTTTTGACGAGGTGCAGGACTGCCCCAAGGTCATCAATGCCATGAAGTATTTCTGCGAGAATGCTCCACAGTATCACATTGCCTGTGCCGGTTCGCTGCTTGGCATCGCCCTGGCTAAGCCATCTTCTTTCCCCGTAGGAAAGGTCAACTTCATGCAGATCGATCCCATGACATTTACCGAGTTTCTTCTCGCAAACGGGGATGAGAACCTCGTGAAATATTTGGAGAGCGTGGATACACTTGATCCGATTCCCGATGCTTTTTTTAATCCGTTATATGAGAAGCTAAAGATGTACTATGTTACCGGAGGCATGCCGGAATCGGTAAAGATGTGGACGGAGGCACGTGACGTATCTGCCATGCAAGAAGCTCTGTCCGATATCATCAGTGCTTACGAACGTGACTTCGCTAAACATCCTAATCTTACCGAGTTCCCGAAGATCTCTATGATTTGGAAATCGGTTCCCTCTCAGTTGGCAAGAGAGAACAAGAAATTTATCTATAAGGTTGTCAAAGAAGGGGCAAGAGCTCGTGAATATGAGGATGCTCTGCAATGGCTGGTAGATGCTCGCTTAGTGCATAAGATCTACCGCAGCAGTGCTCCCGGTCTTCCTGTGGCCGCTTATGATGATCTGTCTGCGTTCAAACTCTATTTGGTAGACGTGGGTCTGCTTCGCCGTTTGGCGCAGCTGGCTCCTACAGCTTTTGGCGAAGGTAACCGCTTGTTCACTGAGTTCAAGGGGGCCTTAACCGAAAACTATGTATTGCAAACTTTGATTACGCAGTTTGAGGTGTTGCCTCGTTATTGGTCGCAGAATAATCCTCCCTATGAAGTGGATTTTCTGATTCAACGTGATAATGACATTTTCCCTGTTGAAGTAAAATCCGAAGCAAATTTGGCGAGCAAGAGTCTCAGAAAATTCAAGGAATTGTTCCCGGATAAAGTGAAGCTCCGTGTTCGGTTCTCGCTTGATAATCTGAAGCTGGATGATGATGTACTGAATATTCCTCTGTTCATGGCTGACGAAGCCGACCGACTAATTGGCTTGGCACTTGAACACCGGATACACCTGCAACAGGTATAACTTAGGAGATAATTTATGTCACATATTGAGATATTTGATTCCAGGTATGCAAGGCTAAAAGCAGTAGACTGGGATTTCACTGACGCTTCCCAAGATTCATTGGCGAGTATCCATCCATACCCCGCAAGATTTATTCCTGATATACCGAGAGAGCTCATCTCAGGCCTGGGATGTGATAAAGGCGCTGTTATTTTGGACCCGTTTTGCGGAAGCGGCACAACTCTTCTCGAAGCTCAGCGTGCGGGTTTTGAGTCTGTCGGAATTGATTTGAATCCAATTGCTTGTTTGATTTCAAGTGTAAAAACCAAAGAACTCCCTCCGGAATTTTTGCCAGTAGCCCATGATGTTTATGAGCAAGCGAAAAACACCTTTGATGGATATGTAGATATTCCAACCATTCCCAATCTCGATCACTGGTTTAAGCCCGATGTTCAAAAGGCCTTATCTTCGCTTTTGACTCACATTGACGAACAAAGTGATGTCAATCTAAAAAATGCATTGAAGCTGGCATTATCCAGCATCATCGTTCGCGTTTCAAATCAAGAGAGCGACACTCGATATGCTGCTATTGATAATAATTATACTGCCAATGATGTTTTGGAATCGTTCCTAACTGCATGCAACAAAATACATGAAGCAAAAAAAAGAAATAGCGTCAATTTGGAATGTAGTAAAATCTTTAACCAAGACATTCTTTCTGTACTTGCTTCAGATTTTGATAAACCGGTTGGCTTGGTCATTACATCCCCTCCGTATCCTAATGCTTACGAATATTGGCTTTACCACAAATACAGAATGTGGTGGTTGGGGTTTGATCCAATCCAAGTTAGAACTTTTGAAATTGGAGCAAGACCCCATTATCAGAAAAAGAACGGACAGACTGAAGAAGATTTCCGAAAACAAATGAGCAGCGTTTTTGATTTGCTCTCTGATGTTTTGCTTTCTGGTGGACATGTTTGTTTTGTTGTTGGGCGTTCCGTAATTAAAGGGAAAATAGTTGATAATGCAGAGCTGATCCGCAACGTTGCCGAAAACCACAAAATGGTACTCGTTGCAAATATTGAACGAGAAATTGCCGCAACCAAAAAATCCTTCAACCTAAAGTACGGAAAGATTAAAACCGAAAATATCCTTATTTTTAGGAAGGACTAATGCGCCAGAGGCTTAGGCGCTCCCATGAAGGTCATCTTTGCTTCGTCTGTGCCACAAAGGTCGCAAATCATGATGTCATAGCTGCGGCTCAATGCGTTGGTGTACAGCCGGTCGCCCAGCTTCATCGAGTGCTCGCCGCAGCGCGGGCAGCGGGTATAGGTGCCCGCTTCCTGTGCCGCCTTGATTTCTGCCATGCGCTCCTGAATCGTCCTCATTTGGCATCCTCCTCGCTTTGCTGTGTTTCGTCAGTTCCTGAATTGGCCTGTGCGTTTTCGCGCTGCTGCCTGCGAATCTCGGCGTATTTCTGCCTGTGCGCATCCATCTTTGCAGCGGTGCGGAAGGCGGCGAAACCATGCAAGTGATCAAGCAGGACGTTGCGCAGTTCCTTGTATTCCGTGCCGCCCAGACCAAGCTGGAGGAGGAAACCCCTGCAGAAATACTTCATCTCGCTGTCTTCCGGCTCAATCATCACAGTGTTCACCCGCGTGGTGGCTTTGGCCTTATCGACGATGGCCGTCAGGAGCTTGGCGTAATGCTGCCAGCGGGTGGGGGCGTTCTCGTCGTGCGGGAAAACCAAACCGATGCGCCCGTCTTCCAAATCAATGCCCTTGATGAAGCCGTGGTCAATGCTCTCGCGCAGGACACGCTCCAGAATTGGCAGCTCGGTCAAGGCGTCGCTCTGCAGTGTGGTGATGACCTCGGGTTCGATCACGATGTCCCTGCTTCGTGTCATCTCGCAAATCAGGCGCTGTCTTGCGTACAGCATACGAATCAGGTTCTTGAGCCCCGTGGGCGTGAAGGAGGAAAGTGGGAGGAAAACGCAGGTGTGCGTAATGGACTCGTCGGCAGCCGCTTCCAAATCAGGCGTTGTCTTTTCAGCATGCTGTTCTTCGATGTTCTCCGCTGCGGACTGTTCCACCATAGGGATCAGCTCCGTAATGTAGCCGTGCTCCAGCAGCCAGCCCGTGACCGCCAGCAGTTCAAGGTGTTCGCCGGTGACCGCACCGTCGCGCTCGATGGTCAGGTTGCCTACGCGGTAGGCGTATGTCGGGGTGCCCATGTACCGGCACTCGGCTCCGAGACGGTCGGCCAGCGCGTATGCCATTGCCTTGCGGTTGTTCGTGGTGGTTTCTACTCTCATGGGGGATACCTCCTCGCTTTTTATCGCCGTTCAGCGTGACGACATTAACGCTCTCATGCCCCAGAAAGTCAACCGCATGGCGGCACACATCGCGCTTTATTTTTGAGAATCTGTGCCAGCCCACGAATCACGCCCTCCACGTCTCCGGAAAGCGCCTGACCGCGCAGTGTCAGGACGAGCTGCCGGGGCAGTTTGCTTCGGTACGCTTTCAAATGCCGCAGGAATTCCTCTTTCGACATACATAGTGTTTATTGAAATACCGGTTTCTTGGGCTATGGCTGACAGTCCTTTGCCTTCGCGCCGAAGCCGTTCGACCGTGGCGATCTCTGCTTGGTTCACTTCTCCAACAACCTCCTGCATTCAGGGCGAAAGATGCTTTTATCGCTGAAGCCGTATTTCTTGACTAGCACCTTGTCCATGCGACGGTAATCGGCAGGGTTGATCAATTCCTGCTCAAGCCAGTTCCTCAGATAGTAAACAGAGAGCAGATAGTGGCTCAGCCGTGTATAAGCGTCATGACGCTCTTTTGTCGTTAAGTGTTGGATGCGGAGTTCTTCGCCACCCATGAGTACGGTCGGTTTCTTCTTTCTGGGCACACGATCACCTCCTTCAGGGGACGATCTTAGCTCTGAAAGGCGCAAAAGTCAAATCACTTTCTGTAAAAGGTACGGGTGCAAAAGGGTGCACTCTAAAACGGAGAGCGTTTCAGAGTGCACCCGTGGCAGATTGTATCAATATCAATCTGTTGCGCCATATTAAGCACCAGCTTTTGATACAAAGGCTGGTACTTTTCTTTTACCCCATGGTGGCTCAAAAGTCCTTATGGCAAAGGGTTTTCAGACATTTTCCTAAAAAGATATCCAGAGACCATCGTCATTCCGATCACGCAAACAGGCGTGGAAGGCAAAATCGCTTTCCGCGCCTGTGTTTTTTTACCCCATCTCGGTTAAAATGGCGGATTTTTGAATTTTGTTAATTTGTTAAATGGTGTGTCTAGAGCTTCTTTTACCGCTTGATCTTCTCGGATATTTTCTCCGCGTGAGCGTGAGCACATATCGAGAACAGCGTCCATTTGCAGATAAGCAGACTACATCAACGCTACCCGTTATAATAATGCATATCCCCAGAAATGAAAGGAGATAAGCAAATGTGACCTTCAACGCCAGCTATATGTATGAGGCAACCGGAAGCCTGACGCTGGAAGCGGCGAAGACGGTCAACGGCAAGACGCCGACCGAGGCGCAGAAGTATGACTTCGAGCTGAAAAGCGGCGCGAACACGCCTGCCGTCAGCCAGACGAAGCAGAACGAAGGCGGCAAGGTGACCTTCGACGCGATCCGCTACACGCTTGCGGATGTGGGCAAAACCTACACCTACACGGTGCGGGAGACAACGCCGGACAGTGCAGACATGAAGACCGATAAGACCGTGTACACCGTCACGGTGACGAACATTGCGGATCACGGAGACGGTCAGATGAGCGCGTCGATAATCTACAACGACGGAACGAAGAATGTAGATGAAATGGTCTTCCGAAACGAACAGGTGGCGACGACGGGCTTCAAGGTCACAAAGGTCTGGCAGGATGGCAACGAAGGCGCGATTTCGCTGACGCTGTATGCCAACGGACGGAAGCTGGAGCCTCAGCCCGCCTGCAACCGCAGCGGCGACACGTACACCTATACGGGGCTCCCGATGTATGACGCGAAGGGCAATCCCATCCAGTATGCGGCGAAGGAACGGCCTGTAAGCGGCTATATGACGATTTACAAGAACGTTGCGCCCTATGAATCGGAAAGCAGCTTCATCTACGACGGCGGCACGATCATCAACCGCGCGGTGACGCAGATTGCGGTTCGCAAGGTGTGGAAGGGCATGGATGAGGGCGAGAAGCGCCCGGACATCACGCTGACGCTGTATTGCAACGGGAAGGCCGTCAACAGGAAGCCGAAGCTGGATGCAAACGGCTGGCATCATTTCTATAACCTGCCGATCAGCAGCGAGCCCTATTATGCCGTGGAAACCCGGTGAGCGGGTTTATGACCCTCTATCAGAACGTCGGCGGCTACGCAAACGTGGAGGATCGCGCGTATGACGGCGGAACGATCACGAACAGCAAGCTGCCCAAGACGGGCGATGGAAGCCACATCGAGCGTTACATGGCGCTGCTGGTGATTTCGCTCGTCGCGCTGCTCGGATACGGCATAAAGAAAAAACGCGCTCAGTGAGCAATATCACTTAGTTAAGCGAGCGACAGAAACAGAGCAATGCCAAGAGAAGATGCGGACGTGTATACCATCACCTACGAGGGCATGGACAGCGCTATGTTTGAAGACGGCAAAACGAACCCGACGACGTATACCGTTGAGACGGAGACATTCACGCTGAACAACCCGACCCGCAAGGGCTACAAATTTGCGGGCTGGACGGGCACGAACCTCGACCAGGTATCCAAAGAGGTTACGATTGCGAAGGGCACGACGGGAGCGCTCAGCTATACGGCCAACTGGGCGATTGAGCAGAGAGGCGTGACGCTGACCGGCGGAACAGGCATTTCCGGCTTCGAGTACAGAGTGAACGGCGGCGGTTTGAAGACTTTCGATCAACAAGCCACGATTCTCGTCCTTTACGGGTCTACGCTGGAAATCAAGGCGATTGCCGCGCCGGGCTACCGCTTTACGAAGTAGGACGACGGTGAGACGAAGAACCCGCGCACGTTGAAGGCGAACGAGGCGGTTACCTTGGAAGCCAGCGCCGACGCGGTGGAATACGCCATCGCCTACGAGCTGGGCGACGGCGCGCTGAAAGCGGGCGAGACGAACCCGGAGATGTATACCGTTGAAACGACGGCGTTTATGCTGAACAACCCGATCCGCACGGGCTATGTCTTCACGGGCTGGACGGGCAGCAACGGCACAACGCCGCAGACTACCGTCACGATCATCACGAACAAAAACAAGCTGGAAAAACTCAGTTATACGGCCAACTGGACGAGCGCGGAGAAGTACACGCCGACTTTGAAGATGGAAGGCGGCGCAAACTTCATCGTCGGCATGGCAACCGAAGACGCGATTGCGCGCATCGGCGAAGGCGTGCCGAACTTCGGCGCGGCCAACTTCAAATCCGTCGATCTGGATGGAAAGCCGATTGACACGAAGTTCTATCAGGTGCGGAATGGTTCGATCATCCTCACGATTGAAAAGGCGTTCCTCAACACGCTCTCTGTCGGTGAACATGCGCTGAATGTGCAGCTCAAGGGCGAGGGCTACGAGGGACAGACGGTTTCCGGGCAGATTGTGGTATCGCCCGTGCCGGATGCTTCCCACCTGCCGAAGACCGGCGATGACAGCCCGATTCTGCTCTGGTGCGCGGCGTTTGGCGCGTGCGCGGCGGGTCTGGCCGTGATGCTGGCGCGCAAGAAGAAGTAAAATTCCAATCCCCAAAAACGCGAACCCTTCGACGGATGAAACGTCGGGCGGTTCGCGTTTTATTTTGGTTTTGGAATGTGTGGGGCGATTCCCTGCGGCTGGATGATGATCTGCGCCCCTGAACAAAAAATGAAGTCGTGGTTCCCGGCGGTGTGAGGGCTGGGAGCCGCGGTTTTTCTGTACCGGAGGATTATTGAGCGGTTACTTTGCAACGATGAAAAGGCAGGTCATACGCTTATCAAGCGTGTGACAGACTGCTAAAGGCCGGAGACGAGGGAAAAACCCGAAATCTGTTTTGTTGCGAAATGTGCATAATCATGGTATAATACAATGGACGTCGGGTTTCGTGGAGAACCGGAGCTTTGATAAAGTTTCAGTCTTTTTCTTTATCTGCTTTGAAGCCGAATGACTCATGAAATGAAAATGCAAACATCCTCCTTGCTGGAAACAAACATTAAAACGGGAGGGAACGGAGCAATATGAACATTTCGCATATCCATTATGCGGTAGAGGTGGCGCACTACGGTTCGTTCAATAAGGCGGCGGCGAACCTCTTTGTATCGCAGCCGAGCCTGAGCCGCGCAATCAAGGAGTTGGAGCGGGAACTTGGCTTCGATTTATTCCTGCGAACGCCCAATGGCGTCGTGCCGACGCATCAGGGAAAGGAGTTTCTGCATCGCGCCAAGCATCTGGATAATCAATATATGGCGCTGTGGGATCAATATGTGGTAAGCAGCCATGCGCCGACTGTTCAGCTATCCTTGGCGGCATTCCGCTGCGTCATTGTGGAATTTGCGCTGATCAAGCTGTACAACCGGTACAGGGACAGCGAATATCTGAATCTGTGCGTCTGCGAAGAGCGGGTGGAGAAGATCATTGATTTGGTCTACGACGGAATGTATGCGGTCGGTCTGATTCTGGTATCGGAAGAGAACCGGGACATGCTCTATCAGAAATGTGTGCATCGCGACATCACATGGATTCCGATTTCCTCCTTTTCGGCGCATATCCAGATTGGGCGAAATCACCCATTGGCCGACAGAAAGTCGGTTTCACTGGAAGAACTGACGGCGTATCCTCGCGCGACGATGGCGCAGGATGCGATGGAACCGACGCTGTACGGTTCACACGTTCATGGATATAATCCGCACATTCAGAAAAAGCGCATTGTCATCAACGACAAATCCACAATGTACGCGCTCCTGACCCGCACGGACGCATATTACATTGGTCTGGATTTGTCCAATATCCGCAGGGGCAATCGCGAGGTATGCTATGTGCCCATTCGGGATCTGGATAATTCTTACACGCTGGTCTTTTTGCATTTGAGCCAGCATGCGCTTACACCGGTAGAAAAAGAGCTGCTCAGCGACGTTCGGGAGATTGTCTCCGCGACGCAGAAGGGCGGAGAAACGGCGCTTTGATGCAAAATGAAAAGCATAGACTGCGAATAGGGGCTGCCCGCCATGGGAAGGCCTCTTTTTGACGTATAGAAAAATGGCGTAACATTCAGTCATGCACAAAGGGTTTGTTTTTTTGCAAACCATCGCGAAAACACGGATAAATTGAAGCTGTTTTTTGGGATGCATGACGGATATGCACATGAGAATAGGTTTCGTTATGTGCATAGCGTATAGCCCATATGAGCTTTTGGCATTATTCCTTTTTCTGAAATCCGATTATAATACGGGTAACACCTGCAGGAACGATGAAACGAAAGAAAGAACAAGGGGGCATATCCATGAGTGGACCGGCATTGATCATCATATTCTTGGCGTCGATGGTATACCTGTTTGTGACCATTGTGCGCTTCAAGATGAATCCGTTTTTCTCTATGATTTCCGCTGCAATTGCAATCGGCGTTTTGGCGGGAATGGATCTGAATGAACTAGTGGGCGGCATTACCTCGGGTTTTGGCAGCATTTGCGCCGGCTTGGGCATTGTTGTTGCCATGGGCTTCCTTCTCGGCGGCATGCTTTCTGAAGCCGGAGCGACCGACTCTCTGGCTGACGCGACGCTGAGAAAGTTTGGCGAAAAACATGCGAGTCTCGCGATGAACATCACGGGTTACATCGTTTCTATCCCGGTGTTCTATGGTTCTGCATACGTCATTCTGAACCCGATTCTGAACACCCTCTCCCGTAAAACGAAGAAGCCGATTCAGGTGTACATCACGGCGTTGTCCGTCGGCCTGCTGACGACGCACTGCCTGGTCATCCCGACTCCGGGTCCGCTGAGCGTTGCGGGCACGCTGGGCGTGAACTTTGGCTGGTTTATTCTGTATTCCCTGATCGTCAGTGTTCCGGGCGCGCTGATCGGCGGCTGGCTGTACGGCGAGTTCCTGGGCAAGAAGCTGTACAAGTATGAAGAGCCTGTCGGCGAGGCGGCGACGCAGAGCGTGCCTGCGGAGAAGAACGATACCAAGCGTGCGCCGGCCGGACTGGCGATTGCCATCATCGCGCTGCCGTTGCTGCTGATCGTCTTCGGCACCCTGATTCCGATGTGGACGACCAATCCCATGGCGGTTTCCATCTGCAAGTTCCTCACCGCCGGTAATGGCGTCATTTCTCTGGTTATCAGTGTTGCGTTTGCAGCGCTGACGCTCCGCCCCTATGTGAAGGGCAGCTACGCGCCGCTGATCACCAAGAACTTCAACGAGATGGGCGAAATCATGCTGCTGCTGGGCGCCGGCGGTTCCTTCGGCGCGATCATTCAGGCGAGCGGCATCGGCAATTACTTTGTGACGCTGCTGCAGAGCTGGAATGTGCCGCTGATCGTGCTGGCGTTCCTGCTGTGCCTGCTGATGCGTTCTGCGCTCGGCTCCGCTGCCGTGGCCATGGTTACGACTTCTTCCATCGTTGCGCCGCTGTGCGTGCAGATGGGCGAGAGCGGCATCGTCATGGGTCTTGCGATCTGCGCGGCGAGCATGGCCTTTGCGACGCCGACCGACGCGGCTTTCTGGCTGGTGCAGAAGCTCAACAACCTGTCCTTTAAGGATACGTGGATCACGCACACCTTTGGCAACGCGATTGCCTGTATCGTGATGTTTGCCATTGTCATTCTGCTGAATATGTGCCGCGGCTTCCTGCCGGGTCTGTAAGAGAGGGAGGGACGCTCTATGTATGATCTGTTGATCAAAAATGGTTTGGTTGTGGATGGCAGCGGCGATGTGCCGTTCCTGGCCGACGTGGCCGTTGTTGGAGACAGCATTGCAAAGATTGGACACATTGATGAGCCGGCGAAAAAAGTGATTGACGCGCAGGGCAAGATCGTCACCCCGGGCTTCATTGATATCCATTGTCACTCTGACGCGATCGTGTTCCAGCCGGGCAAGAATCCCAAACGCTTGCAGCAGGGCTTCACGACAGAGGTTGTCGGCAACTGCGGCATCTCCTGCGCGCCCATCACGCCGGAATTCAAGGATCGCTGGGCTGCGTACTGCGCGCCGTTCTTCTCGCATATGCCTGTTCCCTTCAACTGGAATTCTTATGACGAATACCTGAAGGAAGTGGAAAAGAACCAGCTGTGTCTGAATATGGCGGGTCTTGTGGGTCATGGTACGGTTCGCGCCTGTGTGGCGGGCTTTGAGGATCGCCCCTTTACGGAAGAAGAAATGCACAAGGCGGAGAAATTCCTTGCGGATTCCATGGAAGCCGGTGCTTTCGGCTTCTCCTCCGGCCTGATTTACCCGCCGGGAGTGTACTCGACGCGGGAAGAGATGGTGAACTTTGCGCGTGTCGTCAAGGCGCACGACGGTATTTATACCAGCCACATCCGCAGCGAAAGCTACGGCCTGATCGACGCTGTGACAGAGGCCATCCACATTGCGGAAGAAACCGGCGTCAGCGTGGAAATTTCCCATCACAAGGCAGCCGGAAAGCCCAACCATGGCAAGATCCGCACGACCCTGCAGATGATTGCCGATGCCCGCGCAAAGGGCCTCAATGTGAACTGCGACGTTTACCCCTACGATGCGGCCAGCACCAACTTCAACTCCATTCTTCCGCCGTGGGCGCTGGAGGGCGGCATTGAGAAGATGCTGGAGCGTCTGGCTGACCCGGAGGCTCGCGCCCGCATGATTGCGGATATGAAGGACGAAAATCCGAACTGGGAGAGCTTTTATCAGCTCACCGGCTGGGAAGGCATGTACATCACGGAGTGCAGCGTCGACAAGTATGCCGATCGCACCATGGCCGAAATTGCCCGCGAGGAGAACGCGGATCCGTTTGAAAAGGCGCTGGACATCCTGTTGGAGAGCCGCAACAATACCATGATGATCGTGTTCTTCATGGATCCGGTGGATGTTTCCCGCGCGATTGCCAACCCCAATTCTATGGTCTGCACCGACGGTTTCCCGTCTAAGAAGAAGAGCCATCCGCGCTACTATGGCAGCTGCGTGCGTGTTCTGGAAAAGTACGTCAAGCAGGAGCATCTGCTCTCGCTGCAGCAGGCCATCTACAAGATGAGCGGCATGCCTGCGGCTAAGCTGGGGCTTACGGATCGCGGCATTCTGGCCGAGGGCAAGAAGGCGGACATTCTGGTGATCGATCTGGAGCAGCTGCACGACAACGCCACCTACAAGGAGGACAAGGCGGTCTGCGACGGCATCGAATGCGTGATGGTCAACGGCCAAATCGCCGTTGAGGATGCGAAGGTGCTTCCCGTGTTTGCGGGCCGTGTCCTGCGCAAGGGCAGGGAATAAGGCGGCCTGACCGCATCGAACATAAGCGTTCACCCCGGCGTACCTGCTTGGTATGCTGGGGTGGGCGTTCATCAGGCGTACAATCAGCATAGAAAGGAAGAGCACGATGGAGCGTTTGACGCAATTGATTTATGAGGACATGAAACCGGCTTTGGGCGTGACGGAGCCGGGCGCGATTGCATTTGCCGTGGCGACGGCAAAATCGCATATTCAGGGTGCTGTTCAGCAGGTGGATCTGCGCCTGAACAGCGGCATGTACAAAAATGCGTTTACATGCGGTATCCCCGGCAGCGATCAGGTGGGCAATCTCCACGCTGCAGCGCTTGGCGCAGTGGGCGCGAACGCAGAGAAAGGGCTGGAATGTCTGGATGGCATTACGGCGGCGCAGCGCGAAGAGGCCGAAAGAATGGTTGCGGACGGAAGGATTCACGTTTCCATGAGTCAGGTGACCAGCCATATCAGCATAGAGGCTGACGTGACCACGGGACAGGGCTGTGCGACGGTGATCATCCGCGGCGCACATACCAATATTGTGGAGATCCGCGTCAACGGCCAGACGGTATTCAAAAAAGAGGAGGAGCATGCCTCTGCGGCGGAAGACGGAGGCGCTGAGATTCACAAATACACGCTGGCGCAGCTTGTCCGATATGCGGAGACGGTCCCCGCGCAGGAGATCGCCTTTATCGAAGAGGCTTACCGCGTAAATCTTGCGCTGTTTGAGGAAGGCATCACCAGCAGCAAAACCACGTTTGCGCCGTTCCTTTTGGCGAAAAACGGTGGTCAGCGCATTTCGGATGACGAGGAAAAGACGGCGGATCTGCTCTGCAACGCAGCTATCGAGGCGCGTGTCATTGGCCTGAATAAGGCGGCAATGAGCATCACCGGTTCCGGCGCGCATGGCATTATTGCGACGATGCCGCTGTACGCCGCCTACAAGGTGCAGGGCTACGCGAAGGAGCAGCTTCTGCGCGCAACGGCGCTGAGCTATCTGGTGTGCATGTATATTAAGGAATACTCTGGCAAGCTGTCAGCGTTCTGCGGCTGTGCGATTGCCGCGGGTACCGGAATGGCGGTTGCGCTGGCGTGGCTGCACGGCGGCGACATTGGCGCGATGGAGCGGGTGATCTGCAACATGGCTTCCAGCATCACGGGTATGATTTGCGACGGCGGCAATCAGGGGTGCGTGATGAAGGGAATCGCCGCAGTGGGTGTTGCATACGCGTCCGTTGAGATGGCGCTCAAACAGGTGTCCGTTCAGCCTGTGCACGGCATCAACGGCCGTACGCCGGAGGATACGATGCGCTACATGGGGCAGATTGCATCGCCGGGCATGGTGGGGACGGAGGCAACCATCATGGATATCCTGCAGGAAAAGCTGGAAAGGACATCCGGCGAATGACGGGGATAGGCAGCTCTCTCTGACGCTGTCAAACCAAATATATTTTTCGACCAGAGGAAGGGGTTGAATTGTTGCCCGCAAAGGGGTCGTTGCAGAAGCGCGAATTCTGCGGCGGCCTTTTTTAGTTTGTTTATAGCTATAAATGAGCATATTTGAAAAATGCACAAATAAATAGAGATATCTCGACGTGGTGAATGGTACAATGAAATTACTCAAAAAACCATCCGACCACCGCCACGAAAGGAGGTACCGTCAAGTATTATGCGCAAATTCATTTACAAGTCTGGCAGAACTCAGTCTGCACAGGGCAGGGAAACCTGCCCTTAATTATCTAGTAGCAGAGCACAGAGGGCGCGTCAAGGCAACAACACGAAGAAAGCTCTTCGCCATCCGCTGATGGACTAACGCAAGAACATTCTCAATCAACACAAAAGGCAGCTATACGAGCGTGTAGTTGCCTTTTTCATCGGGTTAATTGAACTGAATATCCGAGCCTAAAACAAATGCGGGTTTATCATCGCACCAAACAAAGTACCAGCCGTTTTCTTCTTCATATTTTTCTACAATGCGCAGGGCAAGCCCGGTATGGTCACCTATAATGATGTTGACTACTTCTATGTCTACAATTTGCAGGGCGATGTGGTTGCGCTGATTGACGCGAATGGAACGCAGGTGGTAGAATATGTTTATGATGCGTGGGGTAATCCGATCAGCAAGAGCGGAAGCATGGTGGCGACGCTCGGTACGGAAAACCTATTTAGATATCGAGAATATGTTTACGATGAAGAAACTAAGCTGTATTATAATAAGGAATGTGGGATTGATGGTGAAAAAAGTCTTAATGAAGTAAAGGGAGAATTAAAGTGATTTTAGATGGAATAAGATACCGTATTTTTTCGACAGGGTGTATCGTGGGTATAATGGGATTATTTTTGGCAATAGTCTCTGTTGTGCATGATAAAAAATATTTGGCAGCATCATTTCTGAGTTTGGCGTTTTCTTTAATATATGTGACATCCTATTTATATGTGTTGATGAATCCTCTTATAATATCCTTCACGGGAAAATTCAAGGAAAGTTATCGAGATTCAAGGATTGCGCCACCATTACCTGTGACTCGTGCTTATGTATTCGACATAGGAGAAAAAACTAATAAAGTAGTATATTTGGATGCGTTTACAAAAAATAAGTATTTTCAAGAAAATATGGTGATTGATGACGAATATACGATATATTATGAAAAAAGAACAAAGATAGTTGTAGGTGTAAAAAAAGAAAGCTGATGACTTTATAGACGGAGTTCAGAATACCAAGAAGAATAAAAAGGGTATACAAAGAAGAGCGCCGTTTAAGCAAATGTTGTTGAAGTATTGACAAACGAGGGAAAATGAAAAAAGGTATTTGTATTATTTTTTCAGGTTTGACGATTTTTCTGATCATAATGAACATGGTGTTTTATGAAAATGGAGAGAAATTCGTAAAGGAAGAATCGTATGCATGGAATGAGAAAGAAATATATGTATCGGATCATTTGATTGGGAAAAACGCATTTCAAGAAATAAAAGAATTAAATGGAGCCGATATAGATGTCAATAAGGAAATCAAATATGTAAATATAGTGAATAATTTGGCTCTCGTCGTTTTTGAAAAGGATAACTTGAACAATGGAAAGATTCAATTCCTTTTATATTCAGTAGATGGACGTTTTTTATATGGATATCAAATAACGCCGAAAAATGCTGCGAGAATTCAGGTGGGAATTCTGGCGGAGAGTGAAGAAATTTGTATATTCGATCCTAAATTTGGATATGATTATAATGATGGAAAAATAAGATATGGAGTAACGATTATAAAGAATGATGGGGCGTTATCTTATGGCTATTTTTATGATGATAGAGCTTTGGGGTGGGAAGCATATACGGCATCTTTTTCTGAATTTATACCCAAAGAGATAAAGAAGGGGAAGGTAGTCATTCAGGAATCTGAAACGGGAAAAGAAATCATTTTGTTTGTTAATCGAGTGGGACAGCGCTCATAATGGAATGCATTATTTGCAGGAGAGCCTGTGCCAGAACCATGGAATTCATTATACTTTCAATGAGAAAGACTGAAAATATGGTATATTCATTTGATAATAAAGATGATATCAATAAAATTAAAATACATGATTGCGCCTTTTACGGTTTTGAATATAAGCAGAAAAAATCAGAAGTAGAAATCTATTGCAAAAATGAGATGACAAAAGAAGAAAAAATAATTAGATTTAGAAGTGTTATATGTATATATATGCAATCGTGCAGATTTTGGGCAGGGGGGGAATAATATACAGTGCATGTATGTGGCTAATGATGATTATATTACGGAACTTCAGAACAAACAAAACCAGAATCAAGAACTATATTCTGGTTCAAGGTTGGCTAATGGAGATAGGTTTATTCCGGTGGGAATGGAGATAAATTCTGGAGATGAACTTGTTATATGTTGTGAGGAACTTGAAGTGATATAAATGATGATTGGGGCGATGATTAGACAGAGATCGAATTCAGAGCATTTCGATCCGGCGCAAAATGATGCTGACGATTCGCGAAGCGGCGGAATACGGCAGCACCGGCATCCATAAAAAATTGAGACAGAAATCGCAACGAAAATCCAGCCGTGCCTTGAGAAAAAGGGAGGGGTGTGTTATAATCAGTAATCGTGTCAGGTTTTTGAACGGAATAGCATGTCAAGCAAGGCAACAAAGGAGCTGTGAGCATATATGAAATTGGGCGTTGTGATTCGTAACACATCTAACGCTATTCTTTGCAGTTTGGCATAAGTCGTTAAAAATGAAGGAATACTTCATTTTTTGAGCTTGTAGTCATTTGAAACTTGATAAGGGTTTGCGCACGTTCATGAAAAAATGGTGCGCGATTGGTGCGTAAATTGGAGCGCAATACAGCTCGAAAAGCGGAATGTTGAAGGGGTGTCCATCAAGCATGGACATCCTTTTCTATACCCTCTTGAATAAATGGGGATAAATAGGGTATAATAGGGATAAATCCATGCGGGAAAAGGAGGGAAAACAGTGAATCAGGAAGAAGCCCAAACGCGCATGAAAGAGCTGGAACAACAGATTGCCGAGCTGCCTGTTGGCTCCATCACCAGAAAAACGGTGAACGGGAAGATATACTTTTATCAGCGCTGGTCTGAGAATGGAAAACGTAGAGAAAAGTATATTCCTTTGGATGAGGTTGACGCATTCCGAGAACAGATTGAACATCGAAAGACGCTTGAACAGGAAATCAAAGCGTTGCGTAGAGGTCTGCCAAAGGTGAAGAAGGCCGAGCTGTTGAACTTCATCACCAACGTCCGAACAGGTAATACGCTCCGAACATTTGCTGATGCCGTAAGCTGTTATCAAAAGCGCGAATGCTTTCAGCAACTGCATGATTATGTTTATGGCGAGACGCGGGACAAGGTGTTTATCCTCTATGGTCTGCGTCGAACGGGAAAAACCACGATGATTCGTCAGATTTTCGCTGACATGGCCGAAGATGAATTGGCCAAAGCGGCGTTCATTCAGATTACGGCAAAGGATACGTTGGCGGATGTCAATAAAGACTTGAAAACGCTGGAGCAGAAGGGCTTTCGCTATGTGTTTCTGGACGAAGTGACGCTGATGGAGGATTTCATCGAGGGAGCGGCACTGTTTTCGGATGTATTTGCGGCCTGCGGGATGAAGATTGTGCTGTCCGGCACAGATTCGCTGGGGTTTCTATTCACGGAGGACGAACAGCTTTACGATCGCTGCGTGATGCTGCATACGACATTCATTCCCTATCGGGAATTTGAATCGGTGCTGGGAATTCACGGCATCGACGAGTATATTCGTTACGGCGGTACGATGAGCTTGGGCGGCGTTCACTATAACGAAACGTCTACCTTCGCCAGCAAGGAAAGCGCCGATGAGTATGTAGACACGGCGATTGCTCGGAACATCCAACACTCCCTGCGCTGTTATCAGTACGAGGGACACTTCCGCCATTTGCGCGACCTGTATGAAAGAGATGAATTGACCAGCGCCATTAACCGCGTGGTTGAGGATATCAATCATCGTTTTACGCTGGAGGTTCTGACACGGGATTTCAAATCGCACGACTTGGGTATCTCCGCGAACAACCTGCGTCGCGACCGACAGAATCCGACGGATATTCTGGATCGGATGGATATGGATACCGTAACGGAAAATCTGCGAAAGCTGCTGGAAATTCGCAATCAGGCGGAACAAACGGTCAAGCTGGATCGAACGCATGTGCGAGAAATCAGAGAATATTTGGAACTGCTGGATTTGACGCAGGAAATCGACGTTCTCCACCTGCCGGATGTCAATGAGAAGGGCAGCCGAACCGTGATTGCACAGCCAGGGCTTCGATATGCACAGGCTGGCGCCTTGATTCACAGCTTGCTGCTGGATGAGACGTTCAGCGCGCTGTCTTTGGCAGAGAGAAATGCCGTGCAGGAACGTGTTCTGAATGAGATCAAGGGGAGGATGATGGAGGATATTGTTCTGCTGGAAACCAAGCTGGCCAATCCGAAAAAACAGGTTTTTGTGCTGCAATTTCCCATTGGCGAGTTTGATATGGTCGTGTTTGATCCGGGTGCGGGCTGTTGTCAGATTTATGAAATCAAGCACAGCGCTGAAATTGTGCCCCAGCAGATACGTCATTTAATCGACGAAAAGAAATGCGAGCAAACGAAACATCGGTATGGGCCGATTACAGGAAAATATGTGCTCTATCGCGGAAAAGAACAGGTTGTGCAGGATGTACAGTATCGGAACGTGGAGACATATTTGCGAGAAATCAAAGATAAAAAGTAAATTTCATAACATGGCCACTCGATTTTTGCGAAGATCGAGTGGTTTTCTTTTGACCCAAAGCGTCTGAAAAGACGCTGAATAGGAGAGTTGCTTGATGATACAGACGGCTTTTTTTGCACCTATCAGAAGGGAGCGATAAAAAATGGATGCGCACGTTATCAGTCTTGCCAACCAGAAGGGCGGCACAGCCAAAACGACGACCTGCGCCAATCTGGGCATAGGGCTGGCGCAGGCGGGCAGGAAGGTGCTGCTTGTCGATGCAGACGCACAGGGAAGCCTGACCCTAAGCCTTGGCTGGGAGCCGGACGAGCTGCCGATTACGCTGTACGATCTTATGATAAAAGCCATACAGGATAGACCTGTCACCCATGGAGAAGGGATGCTTCATCACGAGGAAGGGGTGGATCTCCTGCCTGCCAACATCGAGCTGGCAGGCATGGAGATGTCGCTGGTCAGCGTCATGTACCACGAAACGATACTCAAACAGGTGCTTGAGCCTTACAAACATGAGTACGACTACATTCTCATTGATTGCGCGCCGTCGCTGGGGATGATGACCATCAACGCGCTGGCGGCAACGGATGGGATTGTTGTGCCGACGATTCCGCAGCATTTGCCGACAAAGGGCATCGAGAAGCTGCTGGAAAGCGTTCATCAGGTCAGGCGCGGAATCAACCCCAGCTTGAAAATCGAGGGGATTCTGATGACCCTGATGGACGGGCGAACGGTTTACGAGCGCGAAATCAGCGAGATGATTCGGAAGGCATACGGCGGGAAAATCAACATCTTTGGAACAGAGATTCCGCGCTCTGTGCGGGCAGCGGAAACCAGCGCCGAGGGAAAGAGCATCTTTGCCTATGCGCCCAGAAGCAAGGTCGCGGAAGCCTATCGGCAGTTGACGAAGGAGGTGCTGGCGCTTGAAAAGCAGCGCGAAGAACATCGTGCTGAAATCGGTCGATGATATCTTTCAGACTGAGGAAAATCGAGCGGATGCACAGCGTGAGCGGGTGCAGGAGATTCCGCTTGACCAGCTCAAGCCGTTCAAAAATCATCCGTTTAAGGTGCGCGACGATCAGCGGATGCTCGATACGGTGGACAGCATCCGTGAATACGGCGTGCTGGTTCCCGCGATTGCGCGACCCGATCCGGAAGGCGGCTATGAGCTGATATCGGGGCATAGGCGTAAGCGCGGCTGTGAAATGGCGGGGCTTCAAACCATGCCGGTCATCATTCGGGATTTGGACGATGATGCTGCCGTGCTGGTGATGGTCGATTCCAACATCCAGCGCGAGGAGCTTCTGCCGAGTGAACGGGCGTTTGCCTATAAGATGAAGCTCGAAGCGCTGAAACATCAGGGGGCACGGTCAGATTTAACTTCCCTACAAGTTGTCGGGAAGTTGGAAATGGCGGATGTGGTTGGTCAAAATGCGTGCGAAAGTGGTCGGCAAGTCCAGCGTTATATTCGCTTAACCGAGCTGATTTCCGAACTTCTGGATATGGTGGATGAGCGCAAGCTGGCGTTTAACCCCGCTGTGGAGGTGTCCTATTTGAAGCAGGATGAACAGCGGATGCTGCTGGAAGCGATGGATGCGGAGCAGACTACACCATCGCTTTCGCAGGCGCAGCGGCTTAAGAAGTTCAGTCAGGAAGGGCGGCTGACGGAGGAGGCGATGTCCGCCATTATGGGCGAGGAGAAAAAGAGCGACATGGATAAGGTGACGCTCAGAAGCGACACGCTGCGCAGGTATTTTCCGAAGTCGTATACGCCCAAGCAGATGGAGCAGACCATCATCAGGCTGCTGGATGTGTGGCAGAAACAGCGGCAGAAAAATCAGGAACGATGACAGAACGGCGCTTGACCATTGGGTCAGCGCGTCTTGAATTTACAAACGGAACGGAGGTTTTCTATGTGGGCATATTTCGCGTAGAGAAGGTCAAGGATTACACGACGATCAGCAATTATCATTTGAGGGATAAGAGATTGTCGCTCAAGGCAAAGGGATTGTTGACAATGATTCTGGCACTGCCGGAGGATTGGAATTTCACGATTCGCGGGCTGTCCGCCATCTGTAAAGAAGGGGTGGAAAGCATCGGAACGGCGCTTAAAGAACTGGAAAAGGGCGGCTATCTGGTGCGCAAACGTGTGCGCGGCGCAGACGGACGCATGAATGATACCGAATACAACTTTTACGAAGAGCCCATCCGGCAGACGGAAGAACAGCCGGAAGAATCGGATGATGGACAATCCGGCACGGAAGAACCGGAGATGGAAACATCGGAAGCGGAGCAACCGCATACGGAAAAGCCGGATGCGGGAAACTCGGTACAATCAAATACCCATATATCCAAAACGTATTCACCCAATACCCATAAATCCAATCCATATCCATCACACGTTCAAGTCTACGAAGCGGATGGATATGACGGGATGGGAAACTGTGTAGACGTGCAGACATGGAACAGGATTCACGCGGAGGTCGAACGGCAGATTTGCTTTGAAGCCTACGAGGGGACGAAAAACGGCAGCGTCGTCAGCGAAATCGTCGAGCTGATGACCGAGATCTGCTGCATGCCCGGCGGAATGATGCGCATCAGCGGCGTTCCGTACAGCGTGGAGGTGGTCAAGAAGCGCTTTCGCGAGTTGACTTCGAGCCACATTGACACGCTGCTGTGGAGCATGAAACGGTCGAGTCGCGAGATTCGGAACATCCGCGGCTATTTGCTGACCAGCCTGTTCCAAGCGCCGACGACGACGGAAAACATCTTTGAGGCGGATATGCGGTACAGGGGGCTGGCTTAAAACGACAAAAATAACGGAGGAAAAGCGATATGAATTTTAACTACGTCTGTGAACTGAAAACGGCAAACGGCATGGCGGGGACGATGGCTTTTGGCGATCTGCTGGAAAACTGTACGCGCCAGCGCCTGCTTGAGCAGTACAATGCGCCGGAATATGAATGCGTCCAGCTGCTGCATGAACTGAGCGGGCTGTACAGCGAAGCCTACGAGAACACGACGCTGTTTTTCGGGGAAGAACCTGTGGAAGTCCGCTTCTTCGGCGTTCCGGGCGGCGACGAGGACGATTTCATGCTCAACGCCGTGACGAGGTTGGAGGACGGGCGCTGCTTCCTGTTTTCCGCAGACGATGATTTCATGCAGAGCTATGTCGGCAAACAGCGCTTTATGGCGGTGCTGTAAAGGGAAGAGTGGGATGAAGTATCTGCTGCATAAGCTGCTTGAGCCAATGTAGAAACAGGCAGCCCGACAGATGGGGATGAAAACATTTTGATTTTTCGTGTCTATCCGTATATTATCAAATCCTGATTTGACAAATCGTGATTTGATAAGGAGAAATTCAAATCATCATGCGGACACCATCTGCATCATTAAGAAGAAAGTGAAAAAGCAGAAAATCGAATAACTGCGGGACAGCTTGAAAAAGGCTACCCTTATTTTGTATCAGGGAGTGTGTATGAAAAGAAATAAAAGGCGAAGAAAATGTCCATTTTCACCGCTTACCCTTCTGGCGGCGCTGCTGCTCATCGGAGGGATGCTCGCTGTCGTCCTGCCCGTGCTGCAATGGGACGCGGAGGTGAGCGCGGAAGCAGGTGAATATGAGCAGCTTCGAGAGCAGAACCGGCAGGCGGAAGCGCGCGAAACCGTGGAAGAAGAAACGTTGAATCAGCACATTGTGCCGCCGATTTCGCTGGCGGAAGAAGGATTGCCCGTTCAGCAGTCTGAAAGCGCAGTCGGCGAACAGGCTATGGTGGACTTGTCCGCGTATCTGGCGCAAAATCCCGACTTTGTTGCGTGGCTGCGGATTCCGGGGACGAACGTGGATTATCCCGTCGTGCAGACGGATAATCCCGACTATTACCTGAACCATACGTTCAGCGGAAAGTCAAGCGTGGTCGGAACACTGTTTTCGTTGGCGGATGCGGATTATGCAGCGCCGGGACGGAACATCGCCATCTACGGACATCATCTGCGCAGCAGCGGCGAGAAGATGTTCACGTCGCTCATGCGGTACAAGAACCCGGATTTTTACGAGGACAACAAAACCGTCATGCTGGACAGCCTGTACCGCCACAGCGAATATACGATTTTTGCAGTCATGAACATGAAAGTCGGCGACTGGGAACCGTCGAGAACGACGTTTTCCGGGGACGCGGCGTTCATGGCGTTTGTCAATCGGGCAAATTCGGAATCCCTGTATGATACGGGCGTGGAAGTCGGCGCGGACGATCACATTCTGACCCTGATTACCTGCGACAGAAGCTATGCGGGCAAGGAAGGGCGGCTGGTGATTCTGGCGGTGGAGCGCTGAAAGGAAGGACTATGACAAAAAGATTTTGGGCAGGGCTGCTTGCGCTGGGCATGGCGCTGACGGCGCTGCCTTCCGGCATGTATGCGGAAGAAACGGTGTGGGAGGAAGAAACTGATGCGAGCGAGGAAACACTGGATGGCGGGCTGGATGAATCGGCAGAAGAATTTGCAGACGGTCTGCCGGACTACATCCCCGAACCGGAGGAAGATGTGGTGGATAGCGCGGCAGACGACGAATCTGCCGATGCGCTTCCAGAGCAGGAAGAAAGCCTGACGAAAGAAGCAATGCTGGACTTGCCGGATTTTATCCCGGAGGAGGAGCCGCCGACCTTGGAGGAGAGCGAACTGCCGCCTGTGCAGGAGGGCGACTTTGTTTGGGTTACGCCGAATACGCGCGTCTATCTGGATATCGACGAAACGGCGGGCGATGAGGACGACGGCGAGCTGTACGACGGCAATTTCGTGAATGAAGCCAACGTATATGTGGAACAGGTTCGGCAGGACGCGCAGGAGCGAACGTGGCTGCTGGTTCGGTATCTGTATGGCGAGGAAGAACCTGATGGAGAGATGGCATGGACGGACACGGCGACGGTCTGGACGCTGGCGGAGGAAACTCAGCCGTCCGACGCGGCGGATTATGACGTGACGGATTACGCCTTCCCGTTTACGCCGGTGGAGCTGTACGCGGCGAATAACCCGCCGAGGCTGCAAACGCTCAGTGGCAACACGGGCGAGTTTTATGCAGGGCAGACGGTGTACGCCTATTCCGTGCATGACGATGTGCAGATTGCGTCGCTCAAGAATTACGGCGCGATTTACGCAACCCAGCACTACATCAACGAGCATGTGGTCTACTGTCTTGAGCATACGATGAACAGCCCCGGCATCCGAAACAACTCGGATGGTCCGTATAAAGTCGTCGATCTGGCGCAGTACGGGCAGACGGCGGGTTACTCCGGCATCATATACAGCGAAAAGACGATGCACGCCATCGGCTGGGTGTTGCGGCACACGTTTCCTTTCATGGGGCTTGACCGTTACGAGGATGAATGTCTGGAATGGTCAAGAGCGGCTGGACAGTTTGCAATCCGGGAAGTAATCAAGCAGCTGGAAGGTTCGCAGTACGTCCGCGATTACTGGCACATGGACGAGTTCTACCGCGCGACGGGACAAGCGCCGAAGGAATATCTCGAATATGCGCGCTGGCTGGCAGCAAATGCCCTGACCTATGCACAAATGACGGGCGAAATCACGGTGTCGAATGTGTCTGTGTCCATTGCCAACGGCGTATGCAACGGCACGGCGACGCTGACCACAGACGCGCCGCGTATCCGCATCCGCCGTTCGGTTGGAACGATTACCGGCTACACGGGCGGTGAGGACGGCACCTACGTCTATCTGAACAGCGGCGATACCATTACCGTTTCCCAAGCAGGAAGCGGTTTTTCTTTTACCGCGGAATCCGTTTCGACGGAGGAGCTGGAAGCCAATTTTCTGGTCGCCGTGCCGGATGCGAATGTGCAGAAGGTCGTCATTCCGCAGCGGGGCTCGCCGTATCCGCTCAAGTCCACGGAAATCCGCTTTGATATGCCGAACGGCGCACTGGTCGTGACTAAGACGGATGATGCAAGCGGCGCGGTGCTGGCGGGCGCGACGTTCGAGCTGACGAACGCTTCCGGCACAGTTGCGGCGACGCAGACCACAGGCGCGGACGGTACGGCGCACTTTGATAACCTTCCGGCAGGAAATTATACCGTGCGCGAAATCAACGCGCCGACGGGATATCTCGTCGCTGTGCCGGATAGTCAGAGCGTGACCGTCACGGCAGGAGGAACGACGGGCGCGGCGTTCGCGGATGAACGGATTCGGGGCAGAATCCGTATCGCCAAGACGGACAGCCTGACGAAAGAACCATTGGCAGGCGCGGAGTTCACCATCACACGCACAGACGGAACGGGAACGCCCATCGTGCTGACCACCGATGCAAACGGATATGCCGAAACGGGTTGGCTGGATTATGGGCGGTATCGCGTGACGGAGAGCAAAGTTCCCGCGCACTATGAAACCAGCGGCTTTTCAACCGAAATCGACTGCACGGAAAACGGAAAGACCTATCTCGTCGAGGCCGAAAACGAGCCGACGAAGGGCTTCATCCAGATCGTCAAGACCGACGCGCTGGACGGCAGACCGATTGAGGACGTGCAGTTCGATATCGTGGACGCGGGCGGCAACGTTGTCGGCACAATGACCACGGACGCAAACGGCGCGGCAACGTCGCCTGCATTGTTCAAGGGACAATATACCGTGCGCGAGCATGAAAACCCGACGGGCTATGTGGCGGAACTGGCGCAGCAGGACGCGGCGGTGAATCCGGACGAAACGACATATCTGGGCGCGAGTAATCAGCCGATTCAGGGCAGGATCAGGATCGTCAAGCGGGATCAGCTCACAAAAGAGCTGCTGGCAGGCGCGGAGTTTACCGTCACGCGGATCAGCGGTCTGCCATCCCATCAAGGAGCGGGCGACGGCGAGGTGGTCGCGGTCATTACGACGGATGCAGACGGCGTTGCCGAAACCGGCTGGCTGACGTGGGGAACCTACTGCGTGACGGAAAGCAAAGTGCCGGAGCATTTCGTGGACGCGGGCTTTTCAGCGGATATCGTCATTGACGAGGAAAACTTCAAAACCTGCGAGCTGGAAGTCGAGAATGAGCCGACCCAAGGCTTTATCCGTTTGACCAAAACCGACCGGGCAAACGGCAACCCGATTGCGGACGTGAAGTTTGATATCTATGAAAACGACGAATACGGAAATACGCTTGTCGGCAGCATGACGACCGGCGCGGACGGCGTGGCAATCTCCGAGCCGCTGCGCAAGGGACGCTACATCGTGCGCGAGCATGGCGCGACAAAGGGCTACGTCTTTGAAGAAATCGCGCTGGATGCGACGGTCAAGCCCGACGAAACGACCGACCTTGCGGCGACGAATCAGCCCGTCCGGGTCAAAATCAAGATTTATAAGCGCGATAAGGACGAATATGCAGGCGATAACCCCAACAGCAAAAATCGAAAGACCCTGCCCAGACAGGCGAGCATCGACCCGCCGAAATCGCGCGGCGACGGCGAGCTGACGGGCGCGGTTTTCCGCGTGCTGGCGGGTGCGGAGATCAGGGACAGGCAGGGCAACGTGCTGTTCAAAAAGGGCGATACGGTTGCGGAGACACTGATGACGGCGGGCGACGATGCGAGCGCCGCAACGGGCGAGCTGTGGCCGGGGCTGTATGAAATCGTCGAGGCGTCCCCGCCTGTCGGGTATGAACCCAGCGACGCGCATTTTTTTGTGGATGCGCGGAGCGCGGCGAGCCAGTCCGAAACGGCGGTCGTGACGTATGAGGGAGTGAAGCTCAACATCATCAAACAGGGCATGTACGCCATCGTGAAATTCCTCGGCGACAACGAGATTCACGACGATGCGGGCTTGATTGAAACGCCGGAGGAGGGCGCGGAGTTTGAGCTGTACCTCAAGAAAGCCGGAAGCTATGGCAATGCACGGGCGTTTGAACGGGATTATCTCGTGACCAACAGGTACGGCTATGCCAAAACCACGCTGCTTCCGTATGGCTTATACGTCTTGAAGCAGGTGAAGGGCAAAGCGGGACACGCGCTCAAAAGCCCCGTGGAAATCTTCATTCGCGGCGACGAGGACGTTGCCAACCCGCCGATTCTGACGATCAACAATCAGGCGATTCGGTATCGGCTCAAGCTCATCAAGACGGATGCAAAAACGGGCAAAACCGTCAGGCTGGCGAACACGGCGTTCAAGCTGCTGGACAGCGACGGAAACGTGGTGACGCAGACGGTGAGCTACCCGACGCGCAGGGAGATCGACACCTTCTACACCGATGAAAACGGCGAGGTGACGCTGCCGGAAACGGTGACGCGCGGCATGTATTTCATTGAAGAAGTACAAGCGCCGCAGGGGTACCTCATCCGCACGGAACGGCTCGGCGTGTTCGTGGGCGAAGCGTATACGCTGGACATCGAAATCCCGAATGAACCCGTCATGGGCAGGGCGATGGTCGAGAAGAAGGGCTTGCGGCTTGTGCGTCTGGCGGAGCAGGCGGACGCTTACGGTAACCTGATGAAACCGACGGATATTTCGCTGCGCTTATGGAGAAATCCGTATTTCCATTCAGAGCGTCTGCGGATTGCGGACAGGCTCAAAGCCAAACATGAACGAGATACGATGACGGCGACGAAACGGAAAGACATACAGGAGCGATGAAATGCCCAAAATTGACGATTATGCACAGCTTGCCGCGCAGACCGCGCACGAGATCGCCGCCGACGGGGAGACGTGGCGCTCGTTTCTGCAAACGGCTTCCACCCTGTACAAATATAGTTTTTACGACCAGATGATGATCTACGCCCAGCGCCCGGACGCGACCGCCTGCGCGTCGTTTGAGCTGTGGACGAATACCATGCGGCGGTATGTCCGACGCGGCGCAAAAGGCATCGCGCTGCTGGATATGACCGGCGACGTGCCGCGCTATCATTACGTCTTTGATGCTGCCGATACGGGGATGCGAAAAGATTCCCGTTCTCCGTTTGTATGGGCGGTAAATGAGGAAAACAGCGCGGTTATCGGTACGATGCTGGAAAAAGAATATGAGGTTTCCGCCAATCGCGGACTTGCGGGACAGCTCGAAGAAATCGCCATGCAGAAAGCGATGGATTACTGGCAGGAGCATCAGGACGAGCTGCGCGACATCGTTGACGGTTTACTCCTCATGGAGTATGATGAACTCAACCTCGAACTGGCTTTCCGGAATACGGCGACGACGGGCGTTCAGTATATGCTCTTCAGCCGCTGCGGATTGGCGGAAGAACATCGGTTCGAGCCGGAAGATTTCACGACCATCCTTGAATGGAACACGCCGCAGGCGTTGACGGCACTCGGAACGGCGGTCAGCGAAATCTCCGAGGAAGTATTGAGAAGCATCGAGCGGGAAGCGCGGAGCGTTGAAAGGAGCAGGCCATATGCTGAATTACAAAACGGTGAACGGTTATCAGATTCCCGACCTGAAAATCCCGGACGGGCAGGCGACGCTGGGCAGATACGGCAGGATGCGCAAGGCGTATCTGAAGGAGCACAGAAAGATGACGTTCAACAGCCTGCTGCTGACGGGCGAACTGACGGCGCATCTGACGGAGATCGACCGGACGGCGGGCGAACGGGTAAACCGCATGGTCAGCGAGATGGCGGCGGCGCAGGGCGTGAACGAAGCGCTGAAGGAACGCGACCCGATGGCGTGGGTCGGCGCGATGAACAGCCTGAAAGCGCAGGCAGAGGAAATCGTACTGAGCGAGCTGGCGTACGCTTAAATCCGGGGCAGACGAGCCTTTTTGAAACGATAACCGAATATGGCGAAGGAACGGATGACCGAGCGGTTTCCGCTCCTTCTTTTATATCCAAAGCGCTTGATACGGCGCTGCGGTTCGGCGGCAATGGCGAGGATACCCGTATGGAGTTGGCGTTTGACGCGATGATTGGCAAAACGAACGAGGAAATCGCGCTGCGAATGAAGACCCTTTACCACGACGGCAGCGGCTTTGAATTGGACGGGCGGCGTTTTTCGGTCTGGTTCGACCCAAGTGGAATCCAAATGGCCGCCGGAGATCGTGCGCGGTATGCCAACAATGCGCAGGTCATATCGTGGACGGATGCCGCAAAGCGCGTCGGCGAGCTGATTGAAGCCGGGCAATTCGGCACACAGCTCGAAAACGTGGAAGCCCCCGGAACCATTCGCCGAAAAACCGCCGAGCGACTGATCTATATGTACCGCGACAGCGCCGCAAGAGAAAACGGGTATCTCTCCCTGATGACAGATACGCCGCTGATTTTCCCGGATTGCGTCAATCATCTTTCCGAGAAGATGGAGCAGCCCGAATTTCTGCACGGGTTGATCCGGCAGTTGGAGGTCTTTGCGGATGCGGCCGCGATGCAGCCCGATCTGATGCGCTTTCGTTTTCTTCTGCCGAAGGACATTCTCCCCCGTCTCAGGGATTTGGCATTGGCGCGGAAGGAGCTGCCCGAAGGCGAGATGCTGCTGCCCGATGTTCACGGCTTTATGACGCAGGATGAAATCGACGCGGTACTGACCCAAAACGCTCCGATCGCGGGCGCGGGCAGCCGAATTTACCGGTTCTTTTCAGCACCTCACAGCACCAATGAAAAGCTGGAATTTCTGAAAAACGAATACGGGATAGGCGGGAGAATGCCCGGCGTATCGGGTGAACATGGGAGTTCGGAAAGCCACGATGCAAAGGGGATACAGCTCAGGAAAAGCAGCTGTCCCGATGTGCTGCTGAAATGGAATCAGGTTGCCGAACGGATTGACAGGCTCATTCACGATGGGCATTATCTGAAATCCGACGCGCCAGACCGAAAAGAGCCGGAAATCAGCTTTACGCCGGATGTGGAAGCGTATAAAAGGCTGAAGGATGAACATCCCCGGCGGCTGGTCGGCGTAAGAGTGGATGACACCCTTCTCTTTTATGGGGAAGATGCTCAAACTGCCGCACCGCTGATGGACACAAGGCTGTTTGAGCGGGATATCCCCGGCATGGGGACGATATCGGTTATGGGGATGCTCTTCGGACGGTGGAGCGTTGCGGCAAAAGCGATGACGGAAAACGGACACGGCATCTATTTTGCCGAGCCTGCCGAACAAGGTGGATATGAAGTCGTCAAGGAGCTGGACGGCAGGCGGGATGAGCCGTCCTATCAGGTAGGCGATACGGTCTATCTGGGCAATACGGCGTTCCTCATCGAAGAAATTACAGATACGCACGTAAATTTGCGCGACCCGACGCTGCTTTATCCGATTTCAAGGGTGGAGCGGCGGGACACGTTTGAGCAGATGCTTGCCGAAGATACGCGAAACGACGAGCTGTTTTACAAGCAGACGGATGCAATGCCTGCGGAATCTGAGAACTTCGAACTGACAGAGGAAGTGTCGAGTGATCCGGCGCCGCAACAACCGCAGGAAGAGATTAGGCTGCACAACCTCGTTATCGACCTGACGGGGCAGGAAACGGAGCGCAAAGAAGCCGAGCCGTACAAAGCGCAGAACTTTCATATCACGAATGACCATCTGGGCGAAGGCGGTGCAAAGACGAAGTATGCGTTCAACATTGCCGCCATCCAGACGCTCAAGCAGATTGAAGCCGAGGGCAGACAGGCAACGCCGCAGGAACAGGAAACGCTCTCCAAATACGTCGGCTGGGGCGGTCTGCCGCAGGCATTCGACGCTGAAAACGCGAGCTGGCAAAAGGAATATCAGCAGCTCAAAAGCCTTTTGACGGACGAGGAATATGCGGCGGCGCGCGGCTCCACCCTGAACGCGCATTACACATCGCCAACGGTTATTCGCGCTATGTATGACGCGATTGAAAAAATGGGGTTTCGCACGGGTAATGTTGCCACACAGCGGCATGTGCGACAGCATGGTCTCACGCCAGACGAAGGAGGTCATCTCCTCGTTGTGCTCGTCATACAGCAGACGGCACAGCGGGTGCTCTGTGGCCTTTCGGCTGCCATTATCGGTAATCTCGTACACATGCATCGGCAGACTGGCGATGGTTTCGGCAATCACGCAGACGCAGGCATACACAGCAGAGACCTTCACAGCCGAGGACGGCATGACAGACTTACCAGCGGAGCTGGTGCCGAAGTAGAACGACGGCGCGGAGCTGACTGCATCACGGAGCTTATCCCATGCCCGGAATAGCCCGGAAAAAGGTTCTTATACTGTCCTCTTGTTCAATTAGCAAGAATATAATGTAAAGAAACTTGATGCTGATGTCACAATGTGGTATGATATACATATGGAGGTGGTACCATGGATGAAGCAACTCGCCTGCAAAGGCATCTTCCACTGTTTCGTGCCTGCGCAGGCTGGACGGCAAAGAACTTTGCTGAACTCCTTGAAGTTTCTCGGCAGACAGTGAGTGCATGGGAAAACTACGATGGAAAAGACAGCAAGAAAGGCGTCAAGCTATCGCGTGTGCAATATCTGGCGATAAGGAAACTGCTTGATGATGAGATTGCCAAGGATCTGCCTGCGGAAGGAGCCAAGAAAAAGCAGCACATCCTCGGTACGATGCTTGAGGTATTGGTCGACCATCCAGATCAATATACAAGCGAAGATGTGAATGCTATTCTGGGAGAAGCAGAACTCATGGCCCCTTCGATAATGAAGCAGCCTGAAAAAAGGCAGTTCGTTTCAAAGGTATGGCCATCGCTTCTCATCGGCTGTGGCGTTGTCTTAAGCGCAGCTGTCATTGCTATCCTTGGACATGATAAAGATTGAGGAGGAACTATATGGGCAAGGTGCTTAAGGGCGCAGCAGCAATCACCTCTAGCATCAATGAGTATGGCGGCAATAAGGGTATGCTTGAAGGCTTGAAAAAGATGACCATTGACAGCCGTAGGGCTGGCCGACAGGAAGGTTTTCAGCAGGGAGTCAACTACGCACTTCAGAATCTGAGCCTATTGGAGCGTGTTCTTGGCCATCGTATCAAGAAATAACAACGGCTGTAGGAGGTAACATATGGGGCTGTTCGATTGGTTTGGTGGTAAGAAAAACAATGAGGAACCGAGTTGGGAAGAACGCAATGCCTATACTGGCGAGACTCCACCGTGTCCAAGATGTGGTACTCCTCTAACATGATATGTACCCCCTTTACTGGACACCCAGTAGAGGGGGTATTATTATGCGGTAC
>ERZ825324.1160-NODE-1160-length-32689-cov-3.316664_pt1 | contig 32689 bp, 14 predicted proteins | sample MGYA00519859_ERZ825324 | MGnify/ENA primary metagenome ERZ825324 (study PRJEB31778, sample SAMEA3449198) | human gut metagenome | biome: human gut; feature: human-associated habitat; material: faeces | place: United Kingdom | collected 2010/2012 ...
CCGCGATGATGCGCTTGAGATCGGCGTAGTGCTCGTCCGGCGTCATCGGAACCTCGCGGCCATAGAGCTTGTAGGTGCACTGATATGCGCCCACGTCGCAGATGATGAACAGATCATAGCCGCGAACGGTATCCTTAATCATGCCCTTGCCCTCGCCGGTGCCGAAGCGCGGGCAGTGCGCTTCCAGCAGGAAGCCGTTCTTATCCGAGCCGTAGAAGCTGTGGAGCTTCTGGTCGGAGGTCGCGTCCACCTGCCAGTTCATCAGATACTCGTTGACCCTGCGGCCCATTTCCTCGCAGCCGTTCATGGCGATGACGCCCAGCGGCGCGACAGGCCGCATCGGGAATTTCTGGGACGACTCGATGTTCTCGTTCATGCTTGAATACCCCTTCATAATGTCGATGAGATTCTCCCGTTTGACAGTATTGAACAGCCTGATTATAACACATTTCGCATCGAATTTCCGCACCAATTTGTTATCTTTATAAAAATTCGTCCGCTTGTGACAAATTTCCATCCGCTTTACGGCAACGCTACACCAACTGAACACTTTTTTAACGCAGTTTTCACGCCGCGCCTTCCCCTTGACCCTCCGCTTTTTGCTTGCTATAATATAGCCAAATCAACTCAGGGAGGTCTTTGCGTGAAACGCATTGTTTTAACCGGCGGCGGCACGGCCGGCCATGTCTCGCCCAATCAGGCGCTCATCCCCCATCTGCTCGAGGAGGGCTGGGATATTCACTATATCGGCACGAAGAACGGCATCGAGCGCACGCTGATTGAGCCGATGCAGGGCGTGACCTATCACGCGGTCAGCTCCGGCAAGCTGCGCCGCTATTTCGATTGGAAAAACTTCACCGATCCTTTCCGCGTCATCGCGGGCGCGTTCCAGAGCATCGGCGTCATCGGCAGGCTGAAGCCGAACGTCGTGTTCTCCAAGGGCGGCTTTGTCAGCGTTCCGGTCGTCTTCGGCGCGGCCATCTGCGGCGTGCCGGTGGTGATGCACGAAAGCGATATCACGCCGGGGCTGGCCAACAAGCTGTGCAAGCCGTTCGCCAAATCCGTCTGCACGACGTTCCCGGAGTGCGCAAAGCTGCTCGCCCCGAAGGGCGTTCTGACGGGTACGCCGCTCCGCGCGCAGATTTTCTCCGGCGACCGCGCGCGCGGCCTCAAGCTGGCCGGCTTTGACGGCCAAAAGCCCGTTTTAATGATGATCGGCGGCTCGCTGGGCGCGCAGACGGTCAACGCGGTGCTCCGTGAGGCGCTTCCGGCGCTGACCAAGCGGTTCGACGTGCTCCATGTCTGCGGCAAGGGCAATCTGGATGCGTCGCTTGAAAACACGCCGGGCTACAAGCAGTTTGAATACCTCTCCGACGAGCTGCCGGATGCGTTCGCCTGCGCGGATATCATGCTCTCCCGCGCGGGCAGCAATTCGCTCTCCGAGCTGATGGCGCTGTGCAAGCCCGCGCTGCTGATCCCCTACCACAGCGGGCGCGGCGATCAGGTACTCAACGCCAATTCGCTCAAGGCGCGCGGTCTGGCGCACGTCATGCCGCAGAGCGAGCTGACCGCCGAATCCCTGCCGCCCGCCATCGACGCGCTTTGGGCGGATCGCGAGCTGCTGCGTCAGCGCCTCGCCGCCCTGCCGGACGCGGACGGCACGCAGCTCGTGCTCGACCAGATTCACAAATACATGAAGAAATAAGGGATCGCTATGGAAGAAAAAAGGGCAGGATCGCTTTCCATGTCCGCCCGCGTCAGCGAGCTGGCGCGCCTGCTTCGCTCCGGCGGCCAGACCGACGAGCAGCTCGCCGCCGTGCTGCACGACGCGCACGAATGCGACATCGCCGCCGCGCTCGAGCTGCTCGACGTTCGCCAGCGCGCGCGGCTGTATCGCCTGCTCGGCGCCGAGCGGCTGGGCGACGTCTTCGCCTATGTCAGCGACGCGGGCAAGTACCTCCGCGAGCTGCCGCAGGAGCAGGCCGCCGATATCGTCGAGGCCATGGATGCCGACGATGCAGTTGACGCGCTGGAAACCGTCTCCCCCGAGCTGCGCAGCGCGCTGATGGAGAAGCTCGATCCCGAATCGCAGCACGACATCCGCCTCATCTGCTCCTATCAGCCGGACGAAATCGGCAGCGCGATGAGCACCAACTTCGTCTCCATCAGCCGCCATCTTTCCGTCAAACAGGCCATGCGCGCGCTGGTTGCACAGGCCGAGGAGAACGACAACATCTCCACCCTCTTCGTCAGCGACGACGACGGATCGTTCTATGGCGCCATTGCCCTCAAGGATTTGATCGTCGCGCGCGAGGATACCGCGCTGGATTCGCTCATCAGCCGCCATTTTCCGGCCGTTTTGGCGCATGAGCAGATCGAAGCGTGTCTGGATCGCCTGCGCAGCTACGCCGAAGCCTCCATCCCGGTGCTGGGCGAAAAGCGCCGCGTCATCGGCGTCATCACCACGGACGACATCGTCGAGGCCGTGGATGACGCGATGGGCGACGATTACGCCAAGCTGGGCGGCCTGACCGGCGAGGAGGATCTGCATGAGCCGCTGAAAACCAGCCTCAAAAAGCGTCTGCCGTGGCTGATTATTCTGCTGTTCCTCGGCATGGGCGTTTCCTCCGTCGTCGGGCTGTTTGAGGCCGTCGTCTCGCAGGTTGCGCTGATCGTCTGCTTCCAGTCCCTCATTCTGGATATGGCGGGCAACGTCGGCACGCAGTCGCTGGCCGTCACCATCCGCGTGCTGATGGATGAAAAACTGACGGCGCGGCAAAAGTTCGACCTCGTGCTCAAGGAAATGCGCGTCGGCTTTTTCAGCGGCCTGCTGCTCGGCCTTCTGGCGCTCGTGTTCATCGGGCTGTACGTCTGGCTGCTCAAGGGCAAAACGCTGTTCTATGCCCTGTGCATCTCCGGGTGCGCGGGCGCGGCGCTGGTGCTCTCCATGGTGCTTTCCAGCCTTGTGGGCACCGCCGTGCCGATGTTCTTCAAAAAGATTCACATCGATCCCGCCGTGGCTTCCGGCCCGCTGATTACGACCGTCAACGATTTGGTTGCCGTCATCGCATACTATGGGCTGGCGTATATCCTGTTCTTTCAGGTGCTTCATCTGGTGTAATTCGCTCCGTCTCTTTTTCCCCAAAACATTGAACCCCTTCCGCGGCCGCCCGGCCATGGAAGGGGTTCGTTTGATATACCTGTGTTTGAGCGGTTACTCGATGATCTCAAAATCATCGTCGCCGAAGTCGTTCCCGCCGTCGATCTTCATGTCGTCGTCAAGGTCCAAACCGCTCTGCACCTCGTCCGGCGCCGTTTCAACCGGCTCGGCGATATAGGCGTAAAGCACCGCTTCCGGCCAGTTGATCTCCGAGCCGGCGTAGTAGTTTTGCAGCCAATTCGTGTGGAAATCAAAGTAAACGTTGGAATAAATCGGCATCGTCGGCAGAAGCTCGTTGTAATACTTCTGGAACTCGATCCACTTCTGCTCGTAGGTCAGCACGTCGTATGGCTCAGTCTTGTGCATGTCCCAAGTCATGTCGATAAGCTGCTCATCGGTCATGCCGCTCGTGTTCATCGCGCCCACAAAGTCGGGATCATCGGTGAACGTCATGAACGGATCAAACGTGGAAACGAAATTCGTCGCCATGAAATTCATGTCGTACAGCCGCTCGCCGTCCTCACGGTAATAATCGCTGAGCATTTCGTTAAAGCTGACCTCATGCACAACCAACTCGATACCGACCTGCGGCAGCGTTTCGCTGAACTGATCGACGACCAGCTGTGCGAAATCGTTGTCCTTCACCTGCGCAAAGTCGAGCGACAGGCGCATCAACTCGCCGTCCACATCCTTGCAGCGCACGGCGTCGCGCGTTTCGTCAAACGGCTCTCCGTTTTCGTTCAGCGTCCAGCCGTCTTCCTCCAGCAGCGCTTTCGCCTTGCCCAGATCAAGCGTATAGGGATTCAGCTCGTCGAGGTTCAGCGCATCCCAGACTTCTTCTTCCTCCGGGGTAATGCCTTCCGGGCGGATGGTGCCCATCGCCGCCAGCGTCATCCACTGGCCAAGGCCGTAATAGCCGTTGACCGTCACGCCATAGCCCTTGAGCGCGTCGCGCACAAAGCTGTCCGCGTCAAAGCAGTAGTCAATCGCCTGCCGCACCGCCTTGAACTGCTGCGGCCCCTGCTCGCAGGCAAAGGCGCAGAAGCCATATCCCAGACGCGCATAGTTCAGCAGCGAATAGCCTTCGCTGAGCATCGGGCGCATGCTGTTGACCACGTCGCCATCGACCACTTTATTCAGCAGGTCGATTTCGCCGCTTTCCAGCTTCTCCTTCATGTCCTGCGGCAGCACCGGGACGAGCGTCACCGTGTCAATCACGGGACGCACGCCCTCATAGTTGCCGACGTAAAATTCGTTGATCGCGAATTCCACCGTGCCGCTTTCGCGGTCATAGCTGACCAGCTTATACGGCCCACAGGTCAGATACGGGTGGGACAGATACCCGTTTTCCGCGTCCAGCACCGTGCTTTGCAGCAGCTCCGCCGTAAAGACCGGCTCGACTGCCGTTTCGTCGATATTGGCGATATACGCGCCCTCTCCGTCGTCGCGCACCTCGCATCCGGGCGCAATCACGCCGATTGGATACGGATAGACGGACAGATACGACAGCTCGTAGAAATACGGTTCATACTGCGCCTTGACCGTCACGCTGAACGTCCGCTCGTCGATGAGCCGCACGCCGGAAAACACGTCCGTCTCTCCCGCGCTAAACGCCTCATAGCCCACAACGTGCGCATAAGCGCCCGTGTCTGCGCCGAGGGCCGCAAACTGCGGCGAGGTCAGCAGCAGATAGGAAAACACGTAATCCTCCGCCGTCACCGGGGTGACGCCGTCGTTGTAGGTCAGGCCGTCCACAATGCGGACGGTGTAGGTTCTGCCCGCTCTCGTATCAGCGGATTCCAGCGAATCCACGACCATCGGATCGGTCGTGAATTCAAGCTGGTTCATCCATACGATGGGGTTGTAGCCGTGGAGCATGTAGCGCACGTCGATGTCGCTGGTGTTGTTGCCAAACTGCGTGGTGAAAAAGCTTCCGCTGACCTTCGTCGAGTTGCCGACGGTCAGGTGCGTAGGCTCTTCGCTCTCCGGACGCATCGTCAGCGCGATTTCAGCGACGGTCGGCGCGGTTTCGGTCTGCATCTCTTCCCCTGCCGCACCCACGGAAACCATGAGCAGTAGGCAGAGCGCTAAAATGAGTTTTTTCATGGCAAAGTCTCCTTCTTGATGGCCTGCGTATCAGGGAAGCGGGGGTGCCGCTTTTAGTTGAAGCAGTCGCCCTCGTTCATGTTGATACCGCCGCCCAGAGGCACGCCGAGGTCGTCAAGAATGGTCAATCCGCCGCGACGTCTGTTCTCCGGGTCAACCGGGACAAAGCCGTCGTCAATGCGGTGCGTGTTGATGACCGTGAAGGTCGTTCCGCGCGTCACGACGCTGGCCGTATAGCCCTCCGGCACATCGTTTTCCACAACGTCGTAGCCATACGCCTCGCCGTTGTCGTCAAACATCGGCAGCTGCGTAAGCGTCTGCGTCCAGCGGTTCGCCGCGTTCAGCGTCAGCGTGGTGATCGTCTGTCCGTTTCTCGTCACATCGACCGTCACGCTCTGCAGACGCAGCTTCTGCGCGTCATTCGCGTCGTTCCACGCCTTGCGCACAATCAGGTCGGTGTACGCCTGCGTCATCGTGTTGACAAACGCCGCCATATGCCCGGTTCCTTTGATCGTGCCTTCGCTGCCCGTAGAGCTTACGCGCATATCCTGCGCCGCGCGCTCAGTGACGGTGTAGCTCGTGCCAAGCGGAATGCCGCTGAGCGTGACGCTCTCGCCGTGGCTCAAGCGGATGCTCGCCGCGCCGCCGTTAAAGTACAGTCTGCCCGTTTCGCCGCTCGTCCTGGTCGTGCGCAGCGTTCCGGTAAAGTCCTCGCCGTCCTCAAGCGTCAAGGCGATGTCAAAGACGAACTGCGTATCGGGAATCTCCGCGCCGCCGATGGCTTCAACCGTCTTGGTGACGGTCAGCGCGCCGTAACCCGGATTGGCTCGCGTGTTGAGGAAGGTTGCGCGTACCGCCGCCGTTTCCACCACGCCGACAGCGCCGGTGCTCGTGGTCGTGTAGCGATCCGCCGTGTAATCCGCTTCGGAGACCGTGTAGCTCGTGCCGGACGGAATGCCCAGAATCGTGAGCGATCCGCCGCCCGCAACGCGAACCCGCGCCGTCACGCCGCCCGCCGCGTTGTCCTCAAAGGCAACCGTGCGGCCGCTCTGCGTGAGATACGTGCCTGCCAAAGCGATATTGTCGTTTCGGCTCAAGGTAACGGTAAATTCAAACTCGCGCCCGAATTCCGCCGTTCTGCCGTCCAGGTTCTTGACGATTTCAAGGCTTCCGGTGTCGCGCGTGTTCACGAAGCGGAGCGTATCGCCCGCGTCGGTCATCACGCCGCCCTGTTCGCCCTGACGGACGACATAGCCCTCGGTCTGATAGCCGTTTTCATCCTCGATCACCGTGTAATGGGTATCCGCGAGGATATTGCCGATGGTCACACCGCGCTTCTCGCCCGTCGCCGCCGCGCCGTCCGCCATATCCACGGTGACATGCGCTTCGTCGTAGGTGAAGCCGTTTTCCGTCCGGGTTTCAAGCGTCAGCGCCTTTCCGTTCAGCGTCGGCCGGTTGTCGCCCGTCAGCCGGACGCCATCCTCGCGCCAGAGCCGCACCGTGAAGCCGAAGCTCGTGCGCACCGCGTTGCTTACGGCCACGCGGTCGTTATAGCCCGTGCCCTCCAGCTTCTTGGTGATTTCCAGCGCGCCGACATTGCGCGTGTTGGTGAAGACTGCGTCGCCGGTCAGCGCATCCGCGATGGTTCCGGTCACTTCGCTGCCGTTCACCCGGCCGTTCTGCGTCGAAACCGTGAGATAATAGCCGTCCTGCGCGTCAAACACCTCGCGCACCGCGTACCGCGTGCCCTTGAGGATGTTTTCCACATTCAGGCTGCCGACGCGCGCCGCCTCCGTCACCGGGATGGAGAGGCTGAGCGTCACTGTATGGTTCTTCGCGTCCACGGTCATGTTCTTCGGGGTCTTGCCATCCACCGTGGGCAGGTTGTTTGTCTGCGTAAGATCGATCCAATCCGCATAGGTCAGCGTGGCCGAGAAGCTGAATACGGCTCTGCCGTTTTTCTCGAACTTCACCGCGTTGCCGACCGCGTTCTTGGTTACGCTCAACACGCCGACGTTGCGCTCGTTGGTGAACGCAGCCGCCGCATCCGGCGTCTGGCTGTTGACCGCCGCCGTCTGCGTACTCACCGCTTCATAGCCTTCCGCGGTGTAGTCGTCCTCGGCCACCGTCGCCGTCGTGCCGTAGAGCACGTCCAGCAGCGTTGCCGTCTGGCCGCCCTTGAGCGTCAGCACATATTCGCCGTTCGCATTGCGCGCAACGGTCGTCTGCACGTCCGCCTTGTTCGCTTCGCGGATGACCACGTCATACGCGTCGCGCTGGGTTGCCGTGTCGAACCGCGCGTTTTCGAGCTTCACGCGGAACGTGAACGCCTTTTCGCCGTCCGTCGCGTTGCCCTTGAGCACCTTGCTCAGCGCAAGCGTGCCGCTCTCGCGCGTATTCGTGAACGTCATGGCCTCTTCGCGGCCCGCTTCGTTCACCACGTCGATGATGCCAAAGGCGTTCTGCGGCGTCTGGGTCGTGTAGCCGTCGTCCGTATAGTTGTGTTCGACAATCTCATAGCTCGTATGCGCCGGGATGTTGGTGATGCTCGCGCTCACCGGCTGTCCGTTCGCGCCCATGGTGATGCTCACCGTTCCGGCGTAAACGTCGTGCCCGTCGCGCTGCTCGTTCGTCTTTGTCAGACCGTCCACGCCGCTGGGCATGGTGCTCGTCTGCGCGTTCAGCAGGTTGAGGTTGTGTTCATTCCACAGCTTCACGTCAAAGGTGAACGTCTTGCCGTAGCCCTTGTCGCTCCCCGTTCCCGCAAGCGCTTTCGTAATCTCAATCGATCCGATATAGCGCTCGTTGGTGAACGTGTAGCCGATGATATTCGGCTTTTCGTTGTTCTCCGTTTGGGTCGTTTTGAGCGTGTAGCCCTCGTCTTCGTGCTTCTCGCTCATCGCTTCCTTCACGATGATATCCGCGCCGTCCGGAACGTCATCGATCACCGCCGTCTCGCCCTTCTTCAAGGAGATAGTCTGTACGTCCCTCCGTCTGAAATCGATCGTTTCCGTTCGGCCGTTCACCGTGTAGGTGTACTCGCGGTAAACCGCCTCATCGGACAGCGCATCGTCCTTCTTTTCGATTCTGACGTTAAAGTCAAACGCATCGCCCTCGTTGGCCATTTGGCCGAGCACGTTTTTCGTGATGCTCACGCTGTGCGTGTCGCGCACGTTGGTGATCTGAACCGAGGAGGCCGTTTCTTTCGAAATCTTTCCCTTGTTCTTTTCGGTCGTGCTGCTGTTCCCGTCCGCATAGCTGACGGTAAAGCCCATGTCGCGATACGGCTGTTCGTCCTCGACAACGGCGTAACTCGTCCCTTCCGGCAGGTCCTCAAAGGTCACGACCTCGCCGTTATGCAGGCTCAGCATCAGTGTCACCGCCTGACCGACCCGCTTCTGCTTCACCGGATACGTGGTCTTTTCGCCCTCGCTCGGCATATTCGAGCGGCCGACGTGGCCGTTCAGCGACACCGTCTTGTTTACCAGCGTCAGTTTGACGTTATACGTTTCCGTACCCGCCGCCAGGCCCTTGCCCACGCCCGTGCCCGTCGCGGTCTTGCCGATTTTCAGCTTGCCCGCGCTGCGCACGTTGGTAAACAGCGCCGTCTGGTTTTCGGCGTTCACAACCCTGTTCGGCGTAGACTCGCCAAACTTCATGTCCTCATCGTAATATGCCGCATAGCCCCACTCCGCGAAGCCGTCGTTTTCGGTTACCGTGTAGCTTGCGCCATAGAGGATGTTGTCAATCGTCACGTTGGCGTCGGGTTTCGTCTGCGAAACAGCGATCCGGATGTCCTTAATCGTCACCGTGCGGTCTTGAACGGTCATTTGGCTGCCCACCGGATTCTTCGGCAGATTGTCCGCGTCCTCCAAATTCACGCCAGCCGGATAGGTGATCGCCGCAGTAAAGCTGAACTCGCGCTCGCTGATCGGATCTTTGCCTTCGATCTTCTTGCGGATCTCAAGCGAACCGGCGTTGCGGACGTTTTTCAGTTCAACCTTGGCTTCCTTGTCCGTGGCTATCTCACCGCTTCCGCCGGACGTATAGGCGCTTGCGTCGATGTTGTAGCCCTGCGCCCGCTCGTCCGTCTCCTCGACGGTATAGGCCGTGCCGACCGGAATATCTTTGATCGTCACCGTCTGGCCGTCGCGGATCTTCAGCGTCGCTTCGCCGTTCTTCACGGTCAGCTTCGTCTCCGCCGCGCCATCCATCGGATAATCGCCATCCACCGGCACAATATCATTGCGGCTGAGTCCGATTTTCACGGTAAACGCGTCGTCTTTCAAAACCGCGTTGCCCGCCGTCGTCTTGGAAATCGTCAGATCGCGGCGCGCCAGTTCGTTCTTCAAAACGATGCTTCCGTCCTCGCCGCCGGAGATCTTCGCTTTCGGGGTCAGATGGCCCTGTCCGTCGTCTTCAAGCGTCACGGTCACAGTGTACTTCGTCTTGTCGTAGGTCACGCCGTCGAAAGCGGTATCCACCTCTTCAATCTGATAGGTGTACGTCATGCCTTCCCAGTCGCGCTGTGTCCAGCCCGTCTCCGGAATGGTCGCGTAGTTCATCGTCAGGTCGAATTTTCCGTTTTCATCCGCCTGCACAAAGACCGCGTTCTCCTCGACTGTGACGTTTCCGCCCGCCGCAACGCGTTTGGTCAGATTCGGGTCATCCGGACTGGTGACCCAGATGCGGAAGAGGTTGGCATACTGCTCCAGCTCAACCTGCGTTCCCTCCGCAAAGACCTTCTTCTGCGCCGTGAGCATATACGTGCCCGCCGCGCTGTACAGATCGGTCGCGTTCACGCAATAGGTCTTTCGGCTGTCGGCCTTAAAGTCGCCGGGCAGCGTGTTCATGCCTTCCAGCACGAAGCAGCTGTGCTTTTCGCCGCCGATTTCAACCTCGTCGTGCGCCGCAATGCCCTCTCCGCTGAACGTCGCGCCCGTGCTCAGATACGGCGCGGGAGCGCTCGTTTCAACAACCAGATAGCTGTCCGCATAGGTCAGATACGCGCTCTGCGTGCTGACAAAGCTGTACACATTGCCGCTCGACGTCATCTCGCCGACCTTCTTCGCCGCCGAAACCGCGGTCAGATTGTCGAGTTCCTCCGTCGTATACGGGCCGTAAATCGCGAACACCGCATCGGAAACATTCGCGCCGTTGTTCGCCTTCTTGGTGATTTCAAGGTCGCGCACCGGCACGAGGCCGACGTCCACCTGCGGATAACCCAGCTGGTCGTTCTTCACCATCTCTTCGGTGGGCACCGGCAGATAGAACCACTTGGTCGCCGCGCTGCCGTTTCCATCGGCCACGAAATCGCTGTCCTTATCGGAGGCGATCGGGTTGTTCACGCTCTTCCTTGTGACCATGAAGCTTTTCGGAATGCCGCTCAGCGTAAGCTGATACGTATAGCGTTCCGAACCGGACAGGTTGGTCGCCACAACGTTCCCGTCCGAATCATTCGGATCGTTTTTCAGGCTGGCAAGCTTCACCGCCGCAAACAGCTCGCCAAACTGATAGCTGCCGTCGGTGATCGTCTGCGTCTGCGTCGTCGGGCGGTAACGGTTATACCGCTGGCTGAGCTGCATGGTCAGCTGCTTGCCTTCGCCCGTGTACGCGTAATTCGGTTCGACCGACAGGTCTTTGGACTGAATGCCGTCGCCGTTGAAGTCGATCCAGACGCGGTTGCCCAGCCATACTTTCTCCGGGATGATCGCCACGCGCGTCACGTCGCTCGCCACGCCGCTGTGCTGGTCATAGCTGAGCCGCGCAATGTTGTTTGCCGTCGTGAAGTAAACGGAAGAATCCGTCACCTCAGGCGCAGAGCAGGTGTATTCAATCAGCACGCGCTCCTTGCCCGCCAGCGGCTGGGTCAGCATCACGGCAAAGCCGTGGACATCTGCCGGGGCCATGCTCGGCGCCCAGCTGTTTCTGATGTTGTCGGCGCCAAAATAGTCGTTATAGGTATTCCGGTTCTGAGACGTGATCTTCTTCTGCGTGAAGTAGACTGTGTAATCTTCGCCGGGTTTGAGTTCCGTGGAGCTTCCGTCCGCCGCGTATTTGGTCACGCTGATGGCCGTGCTCTCCAGCGCCACATCCCATTTGGAATCTCTGGTGCTGCTGTCGTTTCGCCAGTCGTCCGTGTGCGGCAGTTCGTCCATCACGGCGACGTTGGCTGCCGGCGAGAGCGACGGGTTCTCCACCAGAATTCTGTAATAGATCCGGTTGATTTCGTTGTCCTTTTCGGTCTTCGCGCCGGTCACGGCCACGTTCGACCCGCTGACAAATTTGTTATTGCCGGTAATCGTGCCCGCCACATACTTGGAAATCGTCAGCGCGGAAGGCTCCGCCGACCTGTGCTCAGCCTTCGCCGAAATGCCGTGCTGGCCTTCAAAGCCGGGCAGTTCGCCGCTCTGGCTGTCGCCGGGCTGCTGCTTCACCATGCCGGTGATCTCGTTGCCCGCTTCATCGACAAACGGCACGCCGAAGGGATTCTTCGTGTTCTTCACGGTCTGCACGCCGCTCATCGCATAGGCGATGTTGGCATCCATGCCCGTGTTGTGCGCGATAATCTGCTCCAGAATGCGTTCGCCGACGAACAGCGCGTCCACCGTCAGGGTGATCTTCTGGCCCGCTTCCAGTCGGCCGTCGCCCCGGACCACAACCGTGTAGCCGTCCTGGGATACCGTCGTCGTCAGCTTCAGCGCGTCGTTGTCGCTCCTCGCTTCCGCCTTCACGGCCATGGCCTGACGCGGCAGCGTATCGACCAGAATCGGCGCCTCGATTGCGGGCAGGTTCTCCGCCTGACCGCTGATATTCTCAAAGACAATCGTATAATGCGCGCCGGAACCCGCGCTCACCGTCAGGCTGTCGCTCTTGGGGTTGGTGGCTTCCGCTTCCACGGTCACGACATAGTCGCCCGTGTTCGGGTTCTGCACAATCTCCGCGCGCTGCACCTGTTTGGTGATTTTGGCTTTCGGCAGGCCGATCGACGAATCCGCATCGCAGTTCGCCGCATCCGTATAGGTCTTGCTGACGCTCTCCTGCGACTTCGCGCCGATGGCATAGGCCAGGTTGAGGCCCGCCGTATTGCGCACACCGCAAACGCGGTCGATTGCTTCGCCGGATTCCTGATGGAAGCGCATCGTCACCGCAATCGGCGTATCCTGCCTGAGGCCCGCAGGGATATCCCGGCTGTCCTTCATATGATACGCGATCTTGAAGCCCGTGTAGATGCAGCCGCCGTCTTCCGCTTTCAGGGAAACGTCCGCGCCGCTGTCGGTCACGTCGATGTTCGACTGAATCAGCGTCTCCTGCGTGCCGATCAGGCCGTAAACATCCGCATAGATTTTGTCGCCTTCCGCCGCCGTGCCATAGGTCTCCTCCAGCTGCGCAAAGCTCATCTTGCCGACGGTCACGCTTTCCACAAAGTGCTGCGTCTGCACGGTTTCCTCGCCGCCGTCGAGCCAGTCGCTCTTATTGCCGCGCGCGTCCACCGTCTGATATTCGACCTTGTTGTCCGTAATCACGAAGCTGCTCATCGGGTAGCGGATTGCGTCGTTCGCGTCCGCCGCGCCGCTGTCGCTCGTCGTCTTCCGGATTTCAAAGGTCACCGTCTGCCAGCTTCCGTCCGCCTGCGTGTTTTGCAGGTTGCCCAGCTTTCCGTCGGCCTCGCCGTTGACCGCCGAAACGGTCTTATCCAGATACGGATCGCGGTTCGGGATGTTGGCGAACGCCGCCGCGGCAAAGCCGCCTTTGTTCGTCAGCTTCGCTTTTGCCTCCGTGTGCCACGGCATGCCTGCGGACTGCGAAGCCTCGGTTTCGATATAGCCCGCCGGAGTCGTCGTTTCCGCGAAAGCGTAACTGCCGCGCTCGACATACGACGTGATGACGTAGGTATACCGATACCCCCGCTCGTCCGTGTAATACGTTCTGTCCTTCGCAAGCGTATACGTCTTTTCGCCGATTTCAAGCGTCTGCGGCGCTTCCGTCCTGTCTGCGGCGGTCGGTTCGAGGTTCGCAAACGCATAGCTGTGCGTCTCGTCCGTGCCGTCCTTCTCCGCCGCGCTGAACTTCGCGCCGCCGACCAGCGCGCTCTTGTTTTCATAGTCGCGCTTGAGGATCACCAGTCTGCCCTTCGGCTCGTTATATGCGTTGAAGTGCAGCGTGCTGAACAGCTCGTTCGGATTGGCCATCAGCTCTTCGCCTGTGACGACGGTATAATAGCCCGCCGCGCCGTCAAGCTCGGAAACATCCTGCTCGGCGGCCATGCTGTGGTTCGCGTCCGTCTTTTTGAAATCGTAATAGGCCTTGTAGCCCCGGCTCACCGGGTTCAGGTACGGCTTGGCGGGATCGTCGCCGATCGCGCCCGCGTCCGGCTGCTCAAAGACGACATACGCCTCGCCCTCTTCGAGCTTCGGCAGATACGGGAACAGCACGTCGCCGTTTGCGTCGGAGGTCACCTTCTGATACAGATACGGCTGTCCGTCGCTAAGCAGAACCTCGTGCAGTTTGCCTTCCGCGTCTTTCTTCATGATGTGAAGCACAGCGCCTTCGACAACCGGCGTATCATCGTTGCGGTTGATTCTCACGCTGCCGAACACGCGAACCTGAATGGATACGCCGCGCGTATTCACCATCGGAATCGTTTTGGCCACGCTGCCCGCCGCCAAATCAATCTTCGCGTCATACGCCAGCTGATAGCTGTAATTCGGCGCGGAAATCTCTTCGACGTAATAGGTGTACGACGTGCCGTCCGTCATCGCGTCTTTCGGCGCATAAACTTTGTTCAGCTGCACCATGCCGTCCGCGCCGGATTTGAAGCGCGCCGCGTTTTCACGCGTGCCCGTCCAGTTGCCAAACGGCGTGTCGCTTTCACGACCCACATAATAGCGCTTATTTTTCTGCTCGTCCCGCGTATACAGCGAGAAGAAGCAGTTTTCCAGCGCAGTCGGCGTTTCGCTTTCGCTCAGCCGTTTGGTCTTCTGAATCTGACCCTCCATCAGCGTGCCGGCGTTGACAAAGTCAACCTTCATCTGGCGCTGAACGTCCACGTCCATCGCGTTGTAACGCGTGACGGTCACGTCCTGGCTGCTGGTGATCCGGCCGTTCGCGACGGTCGTGCCGTTGTAAACCGGCGTCTCCGTTTTTCCATTCTGATAGGCCGCGGACTTGGCGAACCAGTAGCCCGCTCTTTCGTCCGTGCTTTCCACAACGGTGTATGCGCCCGGATCGAGCCGCACGACGATGGACTGCTTCCGATCATTCTCGGTGAAGCCGCCGAGCGTAATCGGCTGCTGCGTCACCTTCTGCCAGCTTTCGGTTCCATGGGCATCGACGACGCGCATTTCCAGTTCGGCCGCTTCCGTCGTCCCCTTCTTATAGACATAGAAGGCGACGCTTTCCGGGATGCTCTGCGTCTGAGAAGGCTCAAACGTCTTGGTGATTTCCAGATACGCGCGCGGCGTGTTGGTCACATCGATGGTGTGATCGGTGATCGTCACGCTGTTGTTCTCGTCCCGGCGGCCCGCGAGCGTTGCGGAAGCGAGGAGCTGAACTTCGCTCGTGTAGTTCTTGCTCTTCCCGCTCTTGTCCAGATGCTCGTAATCCTTGTCGCAGATGACGCGGAACCACGTCGTAAACAGCTGCCCCGCGTTCACCTGTCCCTGCGGAATCGTCTCGACCAGCAAATACCAGCCGGAATACAGGCCGTCAAACTTGATTTCGCCCGTTTCGGCGTCCGTTGTGCCCGTATGCGGCAGATACACATAGCCGCTCTTCGGATAGTTCAATTTGCCCTCGAAGTCGCCCTGCGATTTGAACGGGCAGAAATACAGGGCAAAATACGCCGCAATCGGCTTCAAATCCGTCGTCTCGCCGCTCCGATCGCTGACCTTGTGAATGGTGACGCTCGTCGTCGCCGGGTTGTAAACCGTAATCGGTTTGTCAACGTCCGCGCCCGCGATCGTCAGCTTTCCGCCGTTGAGCAGCTTGAAATACCGGTTGACCACTGCGTTCGGGTTCCAGTATTCAGCCACCGGCGTTTCATCCAGCGCCTCGGCAATCGCGTACTCGGCCTTCGGATAATTGCCCGCCTCGCTCGTGCGATAATCCCAGATCGGCAGGCTGAAAATGACCTCGCCCTTTTCGTTCGTGGTCTGTCGCGTGTTCGCCAGCGCGCTTTCGTTGCTGCTCAGAACCGCGCCCTTGCCATCGGAATAACCAATCTGAATCGGCGCGCCCTCGACCCGCTTTCCATCCGCGTCCAGCTTGATGACGGTCAGCGAATGGAAACGCGTATTCGTGGAGCAGACGGCAATCTGGCTCTTGTACTCGCCCGTAGTGAACGTCAGTCGGTTGGCCGACGTGCCGTTCACCTTCTCGCCGTCAAACACAAAACCGCTCTTGTCGGTCTGCACGCCTTCGATTACCGGCGCGGTTGTCTCTTCAATCGTGAACGTCGTCTGGCGCGGCAGCTGCACCGTCGTCTCATAATGGTTCGCGTTGTTCAGCGTGACATGGGTATACACCTCGCCTTTTGCATCCGTGATGGTGTAAACCGCATCCGTGCTTTCCTCTCCGCCGTAATAGCGCTCGCCGTCCACATACTTGGCGACCGTCAGATAGGTCATCTCGCCGAGGATGTTCTTGATGGCGTTGTCCTGTCCGTCTTTGTTCAGATAATCGTCTACAACCGTCACGTAATCCGCACCCTGCGCATTCTTGACAGCCTTCACATGCAGGGCATACCGCTCCTGCATATAAACCATGTTAATCGGGTAATCCTTCTCGCGGAGGATAAAATCGGCCTCGTAGAAGGGTTGTCCGTTTTCATCCTTGTCCAGCTTCACCGGGTTATCCGGATTGTCCGCGCCGCCGTTTTCCGTATAGAGCGTCTCCAGCGAAACGGTGATGCTCACGCCGTAGCCCGCGCTCATGCCGCTCTCGCAGCCTGTGACAAATTCTGTGCTGAACGCGCCGCGGCCCGTGACGGCCTCCAACAGGCCGTTCGCGTTTTCGCGCGCAAGCAGGAGTTCAAAGGTCACGCCCGCCAGCGGCTTAAGCTCGCCGACCCGGTTGTTGTCCTTCGCTTCGGTGGACGGCCAGTATTCCTTATCCAGCTTCACTTGGAACAGACCCTTGAACTCGGTCTCCCCGCCGCTCAGCACATCGGCCTCGTTGTATGCGTCCACTTCCGTCACGGCATTGACCTCTGTCGCCGCAGCAGACCACACGCCGCCGTAGACCTCCTGATAGCTGCCTGCGTGGTTGATCTTCACCTCCCGGAACAGGAAGGTATATTTTCTGACATCGTCGTCCAGCTCAAAAGCGTCCGTCATGAACGCGCCCGTGCCCACGCCGCTCGCGCCGGTTTCATAGGTGATTCCGTCAGTAATCAGTTTGCTCTTCTGCGGTTCGGCGGTGAAAATAGCTTCCAGCTCCGCTTCCCGGCCAGTATATGTGCCTTTTTCCACCGTCTTTCCCGCCTGCGGCGCTGTAAACGCGCTGTTGCGGTCCAGCAGTTCGCGCTGTTTTTCCGTCAGGTCGCTCGTGCGGATGGCGTAAACCTCAAACTGGCAGTAATCCAGCGGCTGCGGCTCGCCGATGACATCGCCTTCCGTCGCCGCGTCGTTTGCAAACTGAACCATGTAGCCGATCTTGTTCAGCTTCAGCTGCACATAGTCCTTGTAATTGGTGATGCTGCTCTGACTGTCGTTCTGATTATCGGTCTCTTCGCCCGTCAATTCAACATATTTGAAGTTAACCAGCACATCCTGATAATCGCGCGGCTCTCTGTTGTTGTACTCCGCGTTTTTGCTGTGCTCATGAACCGGATCTTTGGATTGATAGGCGCAGTATCCGTCCGGAACTTTCGTTTCCACGAGCACATAGTGCTTGAGGCCGTGCAGATCGGAGATCGTCGCAGTCGGGTTCGTCATGTTGAACGACTCAACCCATTCAAGCGTACCGTCGTCCTTCACTTCGTAGAGCGTCATCGTCGCGCCCGTCAGCGGATACTCCGGCGCGTTGCCGCGCTCCAGCTCATATTCCTTCCGGTAGTTCAGGCTGACGTTGAGAGCGGCCTTCGGCTCATTTTCAAACGTCAGCGTCTGGCTGGCATTTTCGTCCAGCTTGAACCGCTGCACGTCTTCCGCCTTGAAATACCTCTGCGCCGCCTGCTCCTGCTTCACCGTGTACGTCAGCGCCGTGGTTTTGTCGTTCGGATCGCCGTAAATCGGCAGGCTGGACAGCTCAAACGCCCGGCTTTCGCCCTTTTCGCCCGTGTAAACCAGTGTGTTCGTCGTTTCGTCGAGCACAAAGCCGGTTTTCAGCAGCGCCCGATAGGCATAGCTGTCCCCCGCGAGGTTCGACGCGCCCACCGAGACCGTGAACTTCGCCAGATCCGCCGCGTTCACATAATCGATGGCCGCGGGCTTCGTGCCCAGCTTTTCCTTCTTCTCGTCGCGCAGCTCAACCGTCAGGCTGCCGACGTTCGCCTTGTTGGGAACAGTCGGATTGTCCGCCCGATTCGTCTCGCTATACGTCAGCGGCCCAAAGACGCTGTCGTTGAGCATCATGTCGCCGGAAACCGCCGTTTCCCTGACATAGTACGTGCCGTAAGCCGGGATGGTGAACACGCCGACCGCCTGATCCGGCTTGCGCACCGTGACCGGCTCACCGACCTGCTGCTTGCTCTCGTCGTACAGGGTAAACGTCGCAAAGCTGCCGTTCGCCACCTCGTCCGGGAAATCTTTGGTCACCTTAAGCTGATACTTCCGCTGGTCAACCTGTCCGGCCTTCTGGCTGTCGTCGCCCGCCGCAACCGTCAGCCAAACGAGTTTCGTATTCAAATAGTAGTTCTCCGGTGCTTCCAGCTCCTGCAAATAATAGGAAGTTCCTTCCTCCACCGGGAGCACCAGTTCGATTCTGCCGTCCGCGTCCGTCGTGAAGCGATACGCGTCCGCCACATTTTCGGGCTGGGTCAAGCGCCCCGCTTCATCCACAATAGCCGCCGTCTTTTCCGTCAGCACGCCGTCCGTCAGCGTCCGCCCGACCAGATAGGTCTTGCCATCCGCTTTCTTGGTCAGCACGGCATAAACCGCATCGGGCAATATCGCGTTGTCGCTGCCTGCTTTGGTGAAGGTCGTCTTGCCGACCTGACGCGTGTTGGTGACGGTGATCGTCTTGTCCGTATCGTCGACCAGCGTCACACTCTCCTCGCTGTACGTCACCGCATAGCCTTCTGCCGCCTCTTCGTCGACGGTATAGGTCACCACATGGCCGTTTTCGTCCCAGCCGCGCAGCGAAAGGGTCTGGCTTGCCTCGTTCTGTTTGCCGTCGGTCGTCAGTTTAACCGTCTGGCTCGGCAGCGTGTCGCCCGCTTCGCAGGCAGCCTGAACCGTGATCGTCCACGTTTGTTCTTTGTTCAGGCCGCTCACATCGACAAGCCGCTTCGTGATGGTTAGCTCCTGCTGCTTGATGAAGAAATAGTCGGCGTTCTGGATTCTCGCGTCGTCCGTAAAGGTGATCTGAATCTCCTCTTCGGGCTTCTCCCCCTCGCCGTTCTTCTCGCTCGCGTAAAACAGACCGTCCGTCTGTTCGTTGCTCTGCACCTTCACGCGGTAGGTGATGAGGCGCCCGTCCCCGTCGAATCTCGGCAGATAGACGGATTCCGCCTCATCCAGCGTCGTCTGCTTCACCGGCTCCGTCTCGTCGTCGCGCGTGATGGTCACCGTGTAATGGCTTTGATCCGCTTCCAGATTGTCGCCCCGCTCATACTTGCGCAGATAGGTTTTCAGGTTCAGCAGACCATCCGTCGAATAGTTCTTCACGGCGTTGTCGTCCGTCATCCGCGTCTGACTGCCCGCCTCGATGTCGAAAATCCTGTCGTCCGCCTTGACAAAACCGTCGGATACGCCCGTTTCTTTCATCGTATAGGTATCCGCGGGCAGATAAACCGTGGTCGGTTTTCCGTTTTCGACCTTCACCGTGTAGGTGCGGCCGTTCTGCCCGGTCAGCGTAAACTCCGCGGAAAGGCTGGGGTTTTTATTTTGCGTGCCGTCCGGCGCATAGAACATCTTTTCGAGGATAAACTGGCCGTTCTGCGCGTTGTAATCCTCGAACTCGGCTTTCACCGCGTTTTCTTCCGTTCCGGCCGTCACCGTCACAAGCTGATACGGATAGAACGCCTCGCCGATTTTGATCGTCTGTTTGTCGCCCGGCTTGACGTTGGTATAGCCCGCTTCCATCCCCGTGCGCACCACATAGTAGTCGCCTTCGGGCAGTTCCCGACTCGTCTCAAACGCGCCGATCCGGTCGGAAAGCTTCGCTTTCTCGCCAAGCACCAGCTCGTCCTTTTCGTTGGGCGTCACTTCGCTGGCCTTATAAATCGCAAAGACCGCGTCGCTGCCCGAATAGGCCGTTCTGTCCGCTACATCTGCCGCCAGCTTCACATACTGTTCCGGCAGGATGTAGCCACCCTGACGCACGAAATGATAATACAGCGTTTCGCTGCTGTCGGCCTTCTTTTCATCGCTGTCGCCGTAAACCTTGTAGTTCAGCGTCGAATCCAGCGTGACGCCCAAGCCCTTAAAGGCAACGTCATCCAGCCGTTCGTCGTCGCAGTCCAGCTCAAAGTCCGCCCTGTCATAGATCAGGTTGACCGTGTAATTGTTGTACGCATAGACCGACGGATGAACGGTATTATCGCCGTCCAGCGCCGCCGTGTTGTGGATCGTGTTTCCTTCCTTTGCGGGCATTACGAGGCTGCGCGTGCCATCCTCGTTTTTCACAATATCGCAGGTATAGGCGCTGTCTCCAAGTGTCACTGTGGCCTGCTTCGGATAGACCTTCGCGCCATTCTTTCCCTCAACCGGCTGAATCGTTTCCTGGAGCGTATAGCCGGAAAGATCGAGTACGCCATGATCCACGTAGTCGCTGTTCTGGCGCAGAATCTCGCCCTGCGTTCCCAGCGCGCCCGTGCGCACCTGATAGGTGAAGGTTACCTCGTCGCCGTTTACCGTGTACGTCTCGGCCTCGTTCTGCACATCCCACGTCTTTGCTTCCGCCGCATTCCGGAAGGCGTTCGTGTGGATCGTTGCCCGATAGTCAATCGGCGTACCGGCGTAAACTTTCTCTTCGCCGTTTTCGTCATAGTAGTGCATCTTCGGCGTGATCGACGCGGAGAGCGAAACCGTCGGCGTGATGAGATCGCCGTCGGCATGTTCACCGTTATCGATCATGCGGCCAAAGAACGTATAATTCAGCGTCACGGCGTTGCTGCCGTCCGCGGGAACGACGCTTTGGACGCTGTCAGCGTTCAGGGTATCCGTCCAACCTCCGTTATCGGTCGCGGAAATCCGCAGATTGCCGGGCGCGCTGATTTGCAGCCTGATATCGTCGTAGGAATCGAACGGGCGATATCGAACGTACTCGTCGAACGTCATCGAATTCAGGTCAAACGCCCTGTATTCGGTCAGGTTCGTGGCGAGCTGGAAGGTCATGCTCAATGTAAAGGGGACGACCTCGCCCGTCTTCCACTGCGCCGCGTTCTGCGCCGGACGCAGGTTCGCGTAAATCAAGGTATCTTTTCCATTCTTTTCGACATCCCGAACGCGGTCTTCGAAAGACATGTGCGTTTCGTCCGTCGTCGTTTCAAACTCGGCTTCATAGGCTTCCTTCAAAGAGCCATACGTTTCGCCGCTTCTGAGGGTCTGCGCAACCGGCTTCTGCACCTGACTGACCACTTCTTCGGCAATCGCCGTCGTCGGGCAAGAGCTGACGAGCATCGCGGCCGTCATCACCCAAGCCATAACCCTTTTCAGATGGCTCATCCTTTCCATCCTGTCCTCCAAAAACATGTCGCTCAGTCTTCAACCGATACCACAAAGCGCCAGTAATATTGCGCGTTGATTTTGTCGAGCTTTACCGCATAGCGCATCTCGTTTGCGCCTTCAACGTCTTCAAAGTGTTCGCCGTCCTGGCTGTACTGCCAGCGGAGCGACCACTTCGCATCCGTCGGCTGGACGTTGACCACGGCAGTCATTTCCAGCGTGTCGCCATAAGCCAGGCCGTCGCTTCCGTTGCTGATCAGTTCCGTCTCAATCTGCACCGGCTGCCGGACGACCTTCGCATCCCAATGCGCCTGCAATTTGATTCTGCCGTCGCCGCTGTTGCGCAGATCCAGCTCGTTGCCGTCGCCGTCCAGCGCCGCAAGGGTGAGCATCGTTTCCGCATCGCCGTTTCGGCTCAGCGTCAGCGTCAGCCGACGGCCGCCGCAAAGCACCTCGCCGCCCTGCGCCACGCCGTCGTAGACCCACAGAACGATTTCGCCGTTTTCCCAACTGAGGGAAGCGCCGTCCATCCAGAAATCATCCGCCTGCCACGCGTCCGTGTCGCCGCCGATGGCTACCGCAAACGGCTCCAGCCGCACGCCGTCCGCGTTGTTCACGCCGATCACCAGCCGCGCCGAATCGCCGTTTCCGTCCAGTCTGAGCTGCGCCCAGTCGATTGTTTCGATTTGCTCCTCCGGCTCAGGCGTGGACGTGGGTTCGGGCGTCACCGTCGGCTCAACCGTCGCCGTAGGTTCAGGCGTTGCCGTCGGCTCAACCGTTGCCGTAGGTTCGGGCGTCGCCGTATCTTCCGGTTCCTCCGTCGCTTCCGGCTCTTCCACGACTTCCGGTTCTTCCGTCGCTTCCGGCTCTTCCACAACTTCCGGTTCTTCCGTGGCTTCCGGCTCTTCTTCAGCCTCTTCCGTCTCAATCGGCGTTTCCGTCTCGCTGTAAACTTCAGATTCCGCTTCAGCTTCGGTGTATTCGGGCTTTCCGCCTTCTTCATACAAAACGATTCCTTCGCTCTGCTGCTCATCCTCCGCGTTCACGCGCATCGGAGACGCTGCGCCCAGCAACACCAGACACAGCATCCATGCAAAAATTCTTCTTTTATTTTTCATATCGACATGCCCCTTTCGCCGATCTTTTTTTCATCTTTCCATTGAAAGCCGCATATACTTCCCATAGGGGGAGATATATACCGATTTCTTCTCTATTTTATTCTACCACTCTTCCTTGTTTTTTTTCAACTTACCAATGCACAAAGGAAACGTTTTAGATCTAGTAAAAATGATAATTTTTCCTTTTATCCCATCTCATATATAATGCCGCCAATTCTATACAATTCCCAGCGGAATACTTTCAATTTTTCTCTTGACAAGCCGCTCAATATCCTGTATAATGACCTTGTTGTTAGAGATAACTAACACCTCCCTGAACAAAATGGCGGATGAGGTTTGACGCGCCTCTCCGCAGCCTTGCAGGCTTGACGCACCTGCCAGGTGTGCGCCCCGCTTGAGCGCAACCCAATCGAGCGAGGATCACTCCTCCCCCTATTTTCTCCCTGTTTCTTAACAGAAAGACCCTGTCGGGCATTGGACGCCGCCGGCAGGGTCTTTCGCATGTTTACGGCTGAACCGTGATCTTCTGTCCGTCCGAATAGAGCGTCATCACGCCGTTTTCCTTCGCGGCGTAAACCGTCGCTCCGGCCTTTTGCAGCCGAATGCGCACGCTGTTGGCGGGGTTTTTCCCCGTGACAAACGCAACGCCCGGCTTGGCTGCCTCCACCCATTCGGTGCAGGTTGCCGCTTCGCTGCCCCCGCGCGAGGCGATCAGCGCGTCGCACTTGACCGCCGCGCCGGAGGCGACGATCTCCTTTTCGCCGCTCGCGGTGATGCAGCCCGTCACCACGGCGCTCGTCTCCCCGTAGTCGATGCGCAGCGTCAGCCCGTCGTCGCGGCTGTCCGTGTGCTGCGTCCGCGCCGGGCCGACGAATGTCACGCGCGCCCGCCCGAGGGTAAAGGCCATGTTCTGCGTCGCGGAGACGATCTGCGTCCCCCGCTTTTCCGCCGCGTCGATCATCTGCGCGTAGGCCTTGCCCTTCGTCTGCGTCGGCGGCACAAAGAGATAATCCGGCCGCGTCAGCCCCAGCGCCAGCTTCATCGCGCCGAGCTGTTCATCCTCCGAGCCCATCGCAACCGCCGCGCTCAGGTGGTTCACGCCGCAAAGCAGAAGCTGGCCGCAGAGCGCCGCGCCCGTTCCGCTGCCCGCGCCGACGAGCATGGTGTACCCGTCCGCGCAGACAAAAACCGCCTCGCCGTCGCCCGCGCGCAGCGTCTTGATCGTCAGCCCGTTGGGATTCACGCCGTATGCCCACTTGGGCAGCTTCTCCGTCAGCTTCGAAACGTCCGGCAGCTCGATTTTGCTCAGATCAAAGTCGCCGAGCTTGATTTCCGGCAGATTGTCAAAGCGGAGCGTCGGCGCGCCCGTCTGCGGGTCGCTCTTCACAAAGCCCAGCACATGCGCGCCGACAAACAGCAGCGCCGCCACGCCGAGCACGAGCAGCAGATTCGTCAGGCAGCCAACCAGACAGCCCTTTTTTCTCTTGCGCACATGAGACCGCCCCTCGCGCGCCATCAGGCCATCGCCTCCAGCGCGGAGACAAGTTTCCGGCAATCCTCCGCCGTCGTCGCCCAGCTTGTCACAAAGCGGACGGCCACGCGCCCGTCATCCAGCGTTGCCCAGCGCTCATAAGCGAAATCCAGCGCCAGCGCGGCGTTCTGCTCCTCCGTCAGCACGGCGAAAATCTGGTTGGTCGTCGTCCGCTGGAAGAAGGGAATCCCCGCGCGCTCCATGCCCGCGCGGATGATATCGGCCATCTCGTTGGCGTGTCTGGCCCACGCGAAATAATCGTCGTGCTCCAGCGCCGCCAAAAACATCACGCCGCCGAGCCGCCCCTTGGCGATCATGCCGCCGTTGTGCTTGATCATAAAGCGGAAATCCTTTTGCAGCGCCGGGTTGACGATCACCATCGCCTCGCCGAAGAGCAGGCCGTTCTTCGTGCCGCCGATGTAGAAGCAATCCGCCAGCGCCGCCAGATCCCGGAGCGTCACGTCGCATTCCGCGCTGGTCAGCCCGCTCCCCAGCCGCGCGCCGTCCACAAAGAGGATCAGCCCGTGCGCGTCGCAGACCCTGCGCAGCGCCTTCAGCTCGTCCAGATGGTAGACAGTGCCGATTTCCGTCGGCTGGCTGATGTAGAGCAGTCTCGGCGCGACCATGTGCTCGTCCGTGTGCAGCGCGCAAACGGCCTCCACGCCCTCCGGCGTCACCTTGCCGTCCTTCGCCGCGCAGGGGAGCACCTTGTGCCCCGTCGCCTCCACCGCGCCGGTTTCGTGCACGTTGATGTGCCCCGTCGGCGCGCAGATTGCCGCCTCGTAGGGGCGCAGGAACGCCGCAATCGCGATGCTGTTGGCCGATGTGCCGCCGACCATGATGTGCACCGCCGCCCCCGGCTGGCCGCATTTCTCGCGGATCACGTCCGCCGCGCGCAGGCTGTAATCATCCAGCCCGTAGCCGCAGGTGTGCTCCATGTTGGTTTCAAGGAGCCGCTGCATCACAATCGGATGCGCGCCCTCGCCGTAGTCATTCATGAAAAACGTCTTCACAATTCTTCCTCCCGTTTGATGGTGCCGACGATCATCGTCTCGTCAACGGTGATCTCCGTCACGCCGCTCAGGTCAAGGCTGTCCGCATCGATGTTGGCGAGCATCGGGGTCATTTTCGCCAGATGCAGCGCCAGCGTCCCGTTGACCGGCATCGTATAGGTGATCGTCCTCTGTTCCAGCACGTTCAGATGCGCGTGCGCGTAATCCGAAACGGGCGCGCCGTCGTAGGCCGCCAGCCGTCCGCCCGCCGCCTCGCGGAGCTGGCGCAAATAACCCGGCCTCGGCGCGAGCTTGATGAGCACGCCGTCCTTTTTGAGGATACGCCCGAACTGCGCGTAGTTCGCCGGCGTAAACACGTCGAGCACCGCGTCGCAGCAGCCGTCCGCCAACGGTATGTTGGCCAAATCGCCGACGAAATACGTCGAGCGCCTGTCGCCCTTCGCCGCCAGCAGAACGGCCTCCTTCGACAGATCAAACCCGATCCGGATCATGTCCCGCTCCGGGCAGACGCTCCGCAGATAGTATCCCTCGCCGCATCCCGCGTCCGCCACAACGGGGCGCTCGGCGCGCACATATTTTTCCAGCGCCTCGCCGACTGCGGCGGCAACCGGCGCAAAAACACCCGCCTCAAACGCCTTCGCGCGGCTCTCAAACAGCTCCTTTTTGTAGAAGGACGGCTTGGCGTTCGGCGCGAAATTGACGTGCCCCTGCTTGGCGATGTCGTAGCAATGGCGCTTGCCGCAGAGCAGGCTTTTGCCCTCCTGATGAAAACTGCCCGAACAGATCGGGCAGCGAAGAAGCGCGACCGCTTCGTTTTGCATGGTTGTAACGCCTCACTCTTAGAAATAATCCGAGAAATACGGCTGCTCGATGGGGATGATATCCTCCAGAATGCGCACGGCGGTGTCGTTGGCCTGCAGCCGCTCGACGCGCTTGAGGTAGGTCGGCCGCTTGTAGCCGTAGAACATGGCCGTCAGCGTCTGAATGTCGCAGCGGACGGTTTCGCCGCGCGTGCCGCCGCGCTCCAGAATGGTGTTGCCCGCCGCGTCCCAGCGCAGGGAGAAATCGCCGCAGTTGCATTCCATGATCGGGTCGTCGATGATGAAATGCAGGTCGTCGTGGATGGAGATGATATCAAACGGATACTGCCGGATAAACTCCTCGAAATCGACGATGCGCGCCATGATATACGGCTCGATTTCCTCCTGAATTTCGCTGTCTTCCAGCAGGAACGCCATCGGCTCGTTGGTGTAGTTGTTGCCGACCACCTTTTCGATCATCGAAAAGTGCGCGGAGATATAGTTCCACAGGCCGTGGCGCGCCTCCTGATTGACGTACACCAACTCCTTGATGCGGAACACATCGTTGGCAATGTAGTAGACGAGGTAGCCGGTCGGCTTCTCGTTCGCGTCGTAATACACGGCGACGAGCACGTCGTCTGCCTCCCACCGCCAGTATTCCTCCCACTCCAGCTCGTTGCGCTTGAGCGCGCCGTGGCGCATCGCGGAGAATGCGTCGTGCACCCGGTGCACATCCTCGCTGTCGATGTCCACGCGCTCGACCATACCGCCGACCTTGCGGTGCTTGGGCAGCTGCGTATCCTTGATGGTGTAGGTCATCTTATCCGAAACGATTTCCCAGCCCTTTTTGCGGTAATACGGAATCAGGTACGGAAAGAGCATCGACACGCACTGGTGGTTTTCGCGCATGTTATCAAGCGCTTTTTTCATCAGGCGCGCCATCAGCCCGTGCCCCATGTATTCCGGATAGGTCGCCACGCCGGTCACGCCGCCCATGTTGTACATCGTGCCGAACAGATTGACCTGCATCGGGTAGACGCTGATCTGCGAAGCCAGCTTTTCCCCGTCAAACCAACCGAACGATTCCGTCTTTTTGAGCACGGGTTTTTTGCTGCGCTCCATTTCCTTCTGGTTCCAGCCCAGCGAGGCCAGCTCGCTGTCCGTCACCTGAAACGCATAACGGAGCAGCGCGTTATACTGCGCGGTATCGTCCACCGTCAGCCTGCGCATCTGCAATCGGTCTTCCAGCTTTTCCTGCTTCATGGTATCCTTCCTGTTCGTCGCGTCGTTTCAAAGTCCGCCAAAATCGTATATAGTATAGCATGAAACCCGCCTTGATTTCAAGGCGGGTTCTTCTTGCAGACTGCCCATACGAGCAAAGCCCTGCAAAATTCGTCCGTGAACTCCTTCCGTCACAACTTCGTTGTGCCACCTCCCTCTAAGAGGGAGGCTTTTTATTCCTCGTCGTCGAGGTTCGGCAGATCGTCCATGCCGTCGTCCGTCGGCCTCTCGTCGTCATCCGCCGCGCTCTGCACGACGGGCGCATCCTTGCCCATCAGCTCGGCGCGAACGAGCTTGTCGATTTCCGCGGCGATTTCCGCGTTCTCCTTGAGGAACTTGCGGGTGTTCTCGCGGCCCTGACCGATGCGCTGGTCGCCGTAGGAGAACCACGCGCCGGATTTGTGGATGATATCCAGCGCAACCGCGCTGTCCAGCAGGCTGCCTTCCTTGCTGATGCCCTCGCCGTAGAGAATATCGAACTCCGCGGTTCTGAACGGCGGCGCGACCTTGTTCTTGACAATCTTCGCCTTCGTGCGGTTGCCGACGACGGTTGTGCCGTCCTTGAGCTGCTCGCCGCGGCGGATGTCGATGCGCACGGACGCATAGAACTTGAGCGCGCGGCCGCCCGGCGTCGTCTCTGGATTGCCGTACATCACGCCGACCTTCTCGCGAAGCTGGTTGATGAAGATGCAGGTCGAGTTCGTCTTGTTGATGATGCCAGTCAGCTTGCGCAGCGCCTGGCTCATCAGGCGCGCCTGCAGGCCGACGAACGAATCGCCCATCTCGCCGTCGATTTCGGCCTTCGGCACGAGCGCCGCCACCGAGTCGATGACCACGACGTCAATCGCGCCGGAGCGAACCAGCGCCTCGCAGATTTCCAGCGCCTGCTCGCCGGTGTCCGGCTGAGAGACGTACAGCTGATCGACGTCCACGCCCAGCTTGCGCGCATAGACGGGGTCGAGCGCGTGCTCCGCGTCGATGAACGCGGCCACGCCGCCCATCTTCTGCGCCTCCGCGACGATGTGCAGCGCGACGGTCGTCTTGCCGGAGGATTCCGGGCCGTAGATCTCCACCACGCGGCCGCGCGGCACGCCGCCCACGCCCAGCGCCATATCCAAATCCAGACAGCCCGTCGGAATCACCTGAATATCGCGCACGGCGCGCTCGCCCATGCGGATGACCGCGCCCTTGCCGAATTGCTTTTCAATGCCGGCCAGCGCGATATCCAGCGCGCGCTTTTTTTCGGTGCCGTCGTCGTTCGCCGGAATCGCCGTGACCGTCTTTGCGGATTTTTTGCCCTTATCGCTTGCCATATTGCCCCTCCTGTTTTTACCCTCTTATCGCCGCGCGGCGCACCATGTCCAACGCCTTGAGCGTCGCCAGCCTGCGCACCCGCGCGCGGCCGCCGCCGAGCTGAAGCCGCTCAACCGTCACGCCGTGCCTGTCCGCGCAGGCGACATATACCAGCCCGACGGGCTTTTCCTTCGTCCCGCCGCCCGGCCCTGCGATGCCGGTCGTCGCCACGGCGATGTCCGCGCCGCTTCTTTCGCGCAGGCCGCTCGCCATTTCAAACGCCGTCTGCTCGCTGACCGCGCCGAACGCCGCCAGCGTCTCCGGCTTCACGCCGCAGTATTTCACCTTCGCCTCGTTGGCGTAGGTCACATGCGCTTCATACAGACATTCGGAAATGCCGGGATAATCCACCAGGCTCGCCGCGACCATGCCGCCCGTGCAGCTCTCCGCCGTCGAAACGGTCAGCCGCCGCGCCACCAGCGCGCGCGCCGCCGCCTCCTGCATGGAGCCCTCGCTCGTCTCGGTCACGTCGTAAACGCAGTCGCCCAGCACGCCGCAGATCGCGTCCACCACGGGCTCGACCTGCCGCAGCGCCTCGTCCTCGTCCCTGCCGCGCGCCGTCACGCGGAGCTGACACTCGCCAAGCGCGCAATACGGCGCGACGGTCACGCCCTCGGCGTTTTCAATCCATTTCGCGCACGTCTGCGCCACCTGCGATTCGCCCATGCCGTAAATGCGGATGAACCGCGAGGCGATGCAGCCGCCGGTCTTTTTCGCCAGCCTGCCGTAAACCTGCCGGCCGAACATATCCGCCATCTCGTGCGGCGGGCCGGGGAGCTGGACGACGATTTTTCCGTCCTTTTCGATCATGCAGCCGGGCGCGGTTCCGCATGCGTTGGGCAGAATCGTGCAGCCCTTGGCGAACATGGCCTGCTTGCGGTTGTTCATCGGGCAGACGCGCCCGATTTTTTCGAAATACCGGCCGATTGCGTCCCAGCTTTCGGGGTCAAATTCCATCGGAAGCCCCAGCAGCTCGGCGGCAATTTCCTTGCTCAGGTCGTCCTGCGTCGGCCCGAGGCCGCCCGTCGTGATGACCAAATCGCTTCTGGAAAGCGCCAGCGCCAGCGCCTCGCGCATCCGCTGCGGGTTGTCGCCCACCACCTGATGGTGGTACACCGCGATGCCGAGGCTCTGCAATTCGCGCGAGAGCATCTGCGCGTCGCTGTCCGCAATCTGCCCCATCAGCAGCTCCGTGCCGATGGCCACAATCTCCGCGATCACTTCGCGCCTCCCAGAACCGCGCGGTTCTGCCAAACGTATTCGCCCATCGAGTACAGCGTCATCACCGACGCGGCAATCGTCAGCAACGCGGGCAGAAGCCCCTCGCCCGTGATCGTCAGCACGACCACCAGCATCATTTGCAGCACGGTCTTGATCTTGCCGCTCATGCCCGCCGCAATGACGTGCCCCTGCTCCACGGCGCACAGCCGCAGGCCGGAGACGACAAACTCCCGCGCGATGAAGATGATGCAGGCCGTCACGTTCAGCCGTCCGATGGCCGTCAGCATGATGAACGCCGTGTGCGTCAGCAGCTTGTCGGCAATCGGATCCATGAACTTGCCGAAATTCGTAATCAGGTTGCGCGAACGCGCGATGCGCCCGTCGAGCATATCCGTCAGCGACGCGGCGACAAACACCAGCAGCGGCCAAATCTGCATCGACTTGTCGTTGTCAAAGAACCACAGCAGCACCAAATACAGCGGCACCAGCGCCACGCGCAGAAGCGTCAGCTTGTTGGGCAGGTTCATCGCGCGAATCGCCCGTCCCGTCTGTTTCAGCGTCTCCACAAACTTTTTCATACGCGCTCACCCATCAGGTCATACGCCTTCGCGGCCGTGATCTTCACGTTCACAAACGAGCCGATCTCGCACGGTTCTTCCGAGCCGAAGAAGATGCTGCCGTCCGTCTCCGGCGCTTCGTATTCACTGCGGCCGACATAGCGGCTGCCGCGCTTTTTTTCCACCAGAACGCGGCAGGTCGTGCCCACGCGCGCCTTGTTCTGCGCCAGCGAAACGCCGTGCTGGAGCGTCATCAGCCGGTCATAGCGCTCCTGCTTCACCTCTTCGGGAATCTGGTCGGGCATTTCCGCCGCGCGCGTACCGTCCTCCGGGCAGAACATGAACGCGCCCATGCGGTCGAACTTGATTTCCTTCACGAAATCCATCAGCTCGTCAAAATCTTCCTCCGTTTCGCCGGGGAAGCCGACCATCAGCGTCGTGCGCAGCATCATGCCGCGCTCCTTGAACATGCGGCAGACCTCGCGGATATGCGCGCTGGTGTCCGTGCGGTTCATATCAGTCAGGATATGCTGGCTGATGTGCTGCATCGGCAGATCGAGGTAATCGCAGACGTTCGGCAGGCGCTTCATCGTATCCAGCAGGCGCTCGTCCACACGCTCGGGATAGCAGTACAGCGCGCGCAGCCAGTCCACGCCGGGAATCGCGGCGATCTCCTCGATCAACTGCGGCAGCTGGCTCTCGCCGCCGTCGTCCGTGCCGTAGCGCGTCGTGTCCTGCGCGATGAGCGTAAATTCCTTGACGCCCTGCGCCGTCAGCTTCCTGACCTCGGCCAGGATATCCGCCTTCGGGCGGCTGCGGTAGCCGCCGCGGATCATCGGAATCGCGCAATACGAGCACCAGTTGTCGCATCCCTCGCCGATGCGGATGTAGGCGCTGTATTTCGGCGTGGTCAGCACGCGGCCAAATTCGTGGAACTTTCCGTCGTCGTCGGTGTAAACGGGGCGGCCGCCCTTTGCAGCCTCCTGAATGGCCTGATCGAGCTTTTGGTAGTCGTTCACGCCCATAATCACGTCCACCTCGGGCATTTCCTCGCGGATGGCCTCCGGGTAGCGCTGCGCGAAGCAGCCCGTCGCCACCAGCAGGCGGCAACAGCCCGTCTGCTTGTAGCCCGCCATTTCAAACAGCGTGGAGATGGCTTCTTCCTTTGCGGACTGGATGAAGCCGCAGGTGTTGACGATGATGACCTCCGCCCGCGACGGGTCGGAAACGATCTGATAGCCGTGCTCCTTGAGCACTGCGAGCATCTGCTCGGAATCGACGCGATTTTTGCTGCATCCCAGAGAGATCAGCCCAACTGTTGTTGCCAAAATGATTGCTCCTTTAACTGCCGCTCGGGCAAACTGCGTTTATAGTCATACAGGATTATTTTATCATGCTCCGGCGGCAAATACAAGCCTCACCCGTCGGCTTTCTTCCCCCGGCGGATCAGATATTGCGCCAGCATCACGATCAGGCGATAGACGGTATACACCGCGAAAAACGCCAGCACGCCGTACAGCCCGGCCACCACGTCCCGAAAGTCCATTTCGCCCGTCCCCGTGATCTTCTGGCCGATTTCGATGGCGAGGCCGATCACCGTCATCACGGTGAACACGTAGATAAACGAAACGGCCGTGATGCTCCATTTGGCCAGCCGCTTGAACACGAAATGCACCATGAAAAACAGCAGCATGCCCAGCACCGCCATCAGGATGAAGTGCAGCTCCTTGTCGCCGAGCACCAGTTCAAAATCGTCGTTGAGATGCACGATGGATTCGTGCACCTGCGCAATAATCATCGTTCCCTCGTATAAAATGGATTCAAACAAAAATCGGTATCCCCTTTCTGTCGTCAATCAAAAAGGACGCGGGAAAGAAGCGTCTCTCCCCGCGTCCGAACGGTCTTTTGTAGAATCAGTATTCGATTTTCTTCTGGATGTAGGCCACCAGCTCGTCCACGTGCACGTGATCCTGCTCCATGGTGTCGCGGTCGCGCACGGTAACAACGCCGGTCTCCAGCGTGTCAAAATCGACGGTGATGCACATCGGCGTGCCGATCTCGTCCTGACGGCGATAGCGCTTGCCGATGGAGCCGGTTTCGTCGTAATCCACCATGAAATGCTTGCTCAGCATGTCATAGATTTCGCCGGCCTTCTCGCCGCACTTGTTCTTTTGCAGCGGCAGCACGGCGCACTTGTACGGCGCGAGCGCCGGATGGAAGTGCATGACAACGCGGGTGTCGCCGCCCTCCAGCGCCTGCTCCTCGTAGGCCTCGCAGAGGAAGGCCAGCGCCGCGCGATCCGCGCCGAGGGACGGCTCGATGACATACGGAATGATCTTCTCGCCCGTGGTCGGGTTGAGGTATTCCATGCTCTTGCCGGAGGTCGTCTGGTGCGCCTTCAGGTCGAAATCCGTACGGTCGGCCACGCCCCAGAGCTCGCCCCAGCCGAACGGGAAGAGGTATTCAAAGTCCGTCGTCGCCTTGGAGTAATGCGCCAGCTCCTCCGGCTTGTGGTCGCGCAGGCGCAGGTGCTCATCCTTGATGCCCAGGCCCTTGAGCCACTCGTGGCAGTAGGTGCGCCAGTAGCTGAACCACTCCAGATCCGTGCCCGGCATGCAGAAGAACTCCAGCTCCATCTGCTCGAACTCGCGGATGCGGAAGATGAAGTTGCCCGGCGTGATCTCGTTGCGGAAGCTCTTGCCGATCTGGCAGACGCCGA
>ERZ825324.1178-NODE-1178-length-32399-cov-4.160215_pt1 | contig 32399 bp, 25 predicted proteins | sample MGYA00519859_ERZ825324 | MGnify/ENA primary metagenome ERZ825324 (study PRJEB31778, sample SAMEA3449198) | human gut metagenome | biome: human gut; feature: human-associated habitat; material: faeces | place: United Kingdom | collected 2010/2012 ...
AGATGTTCCAGACCCGGGTGATGGAAGCGCAGGGGTATGCCGCCCAGGCGCAGCAGATGCGGATGCAGACCATGCAGCGGCAGATGGAGGTATCCCGGCAGATTTCCCGGAACAATGACGAAATCTCCGCGGGCATTATGGATTCCTGGGAAAAGCGCAGCGCTTCTCAGAGCCGGATGAGTACCGGGTATTCCGAGGCCATCCGCGGCGTCAATTCCTACGCCACGCCCTCCGGCGGGACGGTTGAGTTCCATGTGACGGCCGACCATGTGTATCAGAACCGCTATGGGGATACCATCGGCGTGTCGGGCAATGGGGTCGACCCGGATGTGGCGGCCAATCTTGACCGGACGGAACTGAAACGGAAATAACGGGAGGTTATGAATATGAAACTGCGCGTATTTCTTGCTATTTTGACAGGATGCCTGCTGCTTTCCGCCTGCGGCGCAGCGGAAACGGCGCCGGAAACCGGCGCGTCCGTGTCGAAGACCCATACCAAAGCGCCGGTAACAGTGGCCGCCGTGCAGGAAAACCGGTATCAGAACTGGGACTATTATAACAACTACGCCTGCGTGATCGACGGAAATCTCAGATACTGGATCGAGTTCAGCGATGAATTCTACCTGCACTGTATGTTCCGCTCCGGAAGCGCGGAATATCAGGAGGTGGTCTACACCTTGTACCCGGATTGGGACGCGCCCACCGCCCAGGAGCTGACAATCCGTACAGTGACGGACGCGGAGGGTAACGACATTACGGATTGGTTTGAAGGGCTTGCGTTCGCATTCAGCAGTGAAGATTTCGTGTTGATGCAGGTCAAGCGCAACGAAAGCACCCTCGCAGGGGGAGAAGAGGACAATATTCTGACCGGGGACTACACATTTCTGCCCCGGTAGATGATTAGGAAGAGCCGGCAGCGAGAGGGTTTGCCCCATTCGTGCAGCCTTCTGCCGAAATGAAAGCCCGGACACGGAGCGGTGGTATCGCTCGTGTCCGGGCTGTGTCTGTTATCCGATTCTCCCGTCAGCTCTCCTGGAGCTGCTGCTTGCGGAACTGGAGGGTATAGAGCTGGTAGTAGCGCCCCTTCAGGTGGAGAAGCTCCTGATGGGTGCCCTGCTCCATGATCTCGCCGTGGGACAGCAGGATAATGTTGTCCGCATGCTGGATGGTGCTCAGGCGATGGGCTACGATCAGCATGGTGCCGATGTTCTTCATCTTCTCCAGAGAGTCCTGAATGAGTACCTCCGTCTCCGTGTCGATGTTGGCGGTGGCTTCGTCCAGGATCATGACGGAGGGCTTGTGCAGAATGGTCCGGGCGAAGCTCAGCAGCTGCCGCTGACCCGCGGAGAAGTTGTTGCCCTGCTCCCGGACGGTCTCGTCCAAGCCGCCCTCCAGCTTCTGGATGAAGCCGTCCAGCGCGGCGTTGACATACCGGCAGGCCTGCCAGACGTCTTCATCCGTCACGTTGTCGGAGCGCAGGACGATGTTGCTGCGGATGTCCCCCGCAAACAGGAATACATCCTGAAGCATCTGTCCGAAGCGGCTGCGCAGAGAGGCGATCTTAATGTGCCGGATATCAATGCCATCGATCAGAATTTGCCCCTTCTGGATATCATAGTTCCGGCAGATCAGGCTCAGGATGGTGGACTTTCCGGAACCGGTAGCCCCAACAAAGGCCACGGTCTGCTTGGGATACACATGGAAGGAAACGCCCTTCAGCACCCACTCGCCGGGATTATAGGCAAACCACACATCCCTGAACTCGATCTCGCCCTTCATTTCCTTCAGCTCGATGGCGTCCGGCTCGTCCACCACCTCGGGAACCATATCCAGAATGGTGAATATCTTCTCCGCCGCGGCGAAGGACTGCTCCAGCATATCAAACTGCTCGGCCAGCGCCTGAATGGGGTTGAAGAACCGGGAGATATACATATAGAAAGCGACCACCGTCTCGCTGGTAATGGTTTGCCCCAGAAAGGTCGTGTCCTTGATATAACCCTTGCAGCCGATATAGAAGAGGAACAGGTTGGATGTGACGAACAGCATGTATACCATGGGCCGGAAGATGCCGAAGACGAACATCCGGTTCATCTTGGTCTTCTCAAGGCGCTTGCTGCGAGCCAGAAATTCGTCCATTTTCCGCTGCTCCTGGTTGAATATCTGGGTGACCTTCATACCGGATAGGTTTTCGGACAGGTAGGTGTTCACATCCGTCCGGGCGTTGTTGACCGTGCGGTGGACATGGCGGGAGAACTTCTGAAAGATGATGGTAAAGAGCACCAGAAACGGCACAAAACACAGCACCATCAGCGTCAGGGCGTAATTCAGGATCAGCATGGCCGCCAGCACACCGATGATCACCAGAGAGTTCTTCGCCAGCGTCACCAGAATGTTGGTGAACAGATAGCTGATGGAGTTGGGGTCGTTGGTGACTCTCGTCACCAGCTTGCCCACGGGGATCTGGTTCAGCTGGGCGTGGGACAGCTGCTCAATGTGGGTGAAGGTGTCCAGACGGATCTGGGACAGAATTTTCTGGCCGGTCTTCTGCAGGATCATGGCCTGAAAATAGGTGCAGACCATGGACACCGCCAGAATGCCCGCGTACACGGCAACCAGCGAATAGAGCCGGGACAGCTCAAAGCTCTGCTTGATGGTGCCCTGAATGTCTGCCACCAGCAGGGGGGACACCACATCATAGGCGATGGACACCAGCATAATGAGGAACACCAGAACGAAATCCTTTTTATAGGGTCTGGCATAGCCCAGCAGTCTTTTGATGATCTCGCTGTCGGACATATGCCGTTCGCTGGTCTCCGCTTTGGTTTTTCGCTTCAGCACAGCATAGGCCGCAAGGAACAGGATCGTAAACACACCGATGACGGCGCAGACGATCAGAAGGGGAAGATACTCACGCATTGACCGCACCTCCTTCTTCCTCCAGCCGCTGCAGATCCACCATTTTGCGGTAGGCGGGGTTTTCCGCGTACAGCTTGTCATGGGTGTCAAAGCCCGCAAGACGGCCGTCCTCGATGAACAGGATCTTGTCCATCTGCTCGATGGTGGAAATACGGTGGGCAATGAGAATGGTGGTCTTGCCCGCCCGGGTGGCGCGCAGGTTGTCCAGAATAGCCTTTTCCGTTTTGGTATCCACGGCGGACACGGAATCGTCCAGAATCAGAATGGGCGCATCCTTCATCAGCGCCCGGGCGATGGAGATACGCTGCTTCTGGCCGCCGGAGACGGTAACGCCCCGTTCGCCCAGTACCGTCTGATAGCCCATCTGGAATTCGGAGATATTGCCGTCAATATCCGCCAGCTTGGCTGCCCGACGGATCTCCTCAGAGACGGTTTCGGACTTGCCGAAGGCGATATTGTTCTCAATGGTGTCCGAGAACAGGAAGTTGTCCTGAGGCACATAGGCGCAGGCGTCACGGACGGAGCGGATGGAGAGGTCGTTCACATCCCTGCCGTCAAGGAACAGCTGCCCGTCGTTTACATTGTAAGTGCGCAGGATCAGGTCTACCAGAGTGGTCTTGCCGGAGCCGGTCTTGCCCACCAGACCGATGCTCTCGCCGGGGCGGATGGTAAAGGACACATGCTCCAACGCGGGGATATCCCCGTCGGGGTAGGTAAAGCTCAGGTCGCGGAATTCAATCTCGCCCCTGGGGTCCGTCAGCTCCTGAACGCCGGGTCGGTCAAAAACGTTTTTGGGCGCGTCCAGCAGCTCGCTGATCCGCTTCAGGGACGCTTTGCCCCGGGAGGTCATGTCGATCAGATCGGCCACAGCCATAATGGGCCAGACCACGGCGTTGAAATAGCCGATGAACTCCATAAGCTGACCGGCGTTGAACTGACCCTTGTAGACCAGATAGCCGCCGTAGCCCAGAATCACGCAGATGACGCTCTCCACGAAGGTGGTCACCAGAATCCGCATCAGTACGGAGGTTTTTGTAAAAGCGATGTTGGAATCCTCGCTGTCCCGGTTCAGCTTTTCAAAGGCCATCAGCTCCTTGGCCTCCTTCACAAAGGCCTTGATGACGGCAATTCCGGAAAAGCTCTCCTGAGCGAAGTCGGACAGATCGGAGAAGCACTTCTGCCGGTAGTCCCACTTCCGGGTCATGTTCTTGCCCACCACCGCGGCGCTGGCGAACAGCAGCCCCATGGGGATCAGGGACAGAACGGTGAGCAGATGATCCATGCGCCACATTCTGGTAATGGCCAGAGAACACAGAATGATGGGGTCAAAGAACTGCATGAAGCCCCAGCCGTAGCACTCCTGAACAGTGTCCAGATCGTTGGTGAACAGGCTCATCAGATTGCCCACCTTGTTCACCTGATAATACTCCCGGCTCAGGTCTTCTGCGTGGCGGAACATCTTATCCCGCAGGTCCGTCTCCACCTTAGTAGCCGCGCCGAAGATCGTTACCCGCCACAGGAAACGGCCGAAGACGATGGCAAGGATGATGCCGACCATGGGCATGCAGATCCTGTCCAGCAGGAACGCCATATCAAAGGGCACCTGTACGCCGTTTTCCACAATGTATCCTTGATTCAGTCCATTGATGACCAACTGATAAATTTCAGGCACCTTCAGCTGCAAGTAGTCCACGGTAAACAACGCCAGCAGCCCCGTTAGCAGAGCCAGCGCGTACTTGCGGTAATAGACATTGATATGCTTGCCGAAAATCAAGAAAATCCCTTCTCCTCTCTCTTAGGGTGTATCTGAAAACCGGAAATATGACCAACGGCGAGGGATTTTCCGCCTGATGAAGCCATTTTTTCGCAGGAATACTTTGTGTATTGCAAGGAAAAATGGTGCACAGCAGGCGGAAAAGACCCGCTGTTTGGGCGTGTTAACGGTTTTCAAATAGACCCTAATAAAAACTCCAATGAAACCGGTCGATTTTCCCCGGTTTCTCTTGCCGCTTCCCTTACGCACGTTCCGGGAGCGGCGGACAGACTCTCATTATTGTAGCACAAGCATTCGTTTTATGCAAGGAAAAGTTAGAAGACTTTACGCAGCAATCTTATACTATTTCCTGATTAAAATCAAAGATTTTAATCAGGAAATAGTATTACACACATTTGGATTTTTCCAGTAAGGTCTCGTCTGCAAATGCCATTCCGCCTTGCTACCCTCAAACTCTTCGGGCAGAGCCTATCGGGCAATAAAAAAATTGCTCCGAAGCATGACACTTCGGAGCAAATATGGTGCCGGTGGCGGGAATCGAACCCGCACGGGGGATTAGCCCAAAGGATTTTGAGTCCTCCTCGTCTACCAGTTCCAACACACCGGCAGGTGCTCTTATAGTATAGTACAGATTCAGGAAAAATGCAAGAAAAAGTTTTCATCTCCGCCCGGGAAGACATGCTTGTACGTCTCCCCGGGCGGGTTGTAAGGACTTTATTCGCCGCCGATTTCTTCGATTAAATACACGTCGGAGCCGAAATCTCCCTGTGTGCGCTGTTCAGGGGCGTAGCCGGTGCCGCGGAACAATGGGGAAAGCATAATGCCCGCTGCCAGCGCCGCGCCGGAGGCTGTCAGCGTTTCCGGTTTTCCCGGCAGTGTAATGTGCCGGTCGGCAATCCGCAGAAGCGCGCCGTTGGGATTTACGTTGACCGGGGCGACATGCTTGAGCAGATTCCCGAACTGCCCCACCCGGATGGCCTGCGCAAGGGACGTGACCCGGTAGTCCGTCTCCGGTTTCAGGTCCTTCACGCGAAGCCGCTCGTAGCCCGGAGCGGCATATACGAGGCGGTGGAACACCCCCGCCAGCGTCACCTTTCCGTCCGACACCTGCCAGCCCAGCTCCGTGCGGCGGAATGTGCCGAATTGAAAGACTTCGCGGTAGCGCTTATAGAACGCGATCTGCCCCTGAATTTCTTTGATCTCCACGGGAAGCAGCGTCCTCAAATCCAACTCGTAGCCAAGGCATCCAAAAAATGCCACATTCCCCCGGGTGCTCAGGGGCGTATTTCGCAGCGTCTGGGCATGGGGCGCGGCAGAGACGTGTGCGCCCATCGTGGACTGGGGATAGAGATAGGAAATGCCGTTCTGGATGGTCAGGCGCTCAATGGGGTCTGTATTATCAGACGCCCAGATCTGGGGGGAAAAGCAGAGCATTCCCAAGTCAAACCGGTTGCCGCCGGAGGAGCAGCCCTCCAGCAAGATGTCCGGCCGGGGCGCGAAAATCCGGCGAAGCACGTCGTACAAGCCCAGGACAAAATCGTGGGCTTTCGCGCCCAACGCCACGGAATGACGGTTCATGTCCCATTTGACGTAGGAAATGCCGGTGCTGTCCAGAATCCGGGAGACATTCTCCACGATATAATCCCGCACCTCCGGCTTGGTCAAGTCCAGCAGCAGCTGATTGCGCCCCAGCACCGGCTGGAAGCCGTCCGTCAGCGCCCAGTCCGGATGCGCGCGGTAGAGGTCGGAGTCGGGATTTACGGATTCCGGCTCGAACCAGAGTCCGAAGGAAAGTCCCCTGTCCTTCAGGTGCCGGGACAGTCCTTCCAGCCCCTCGGGGAGTTTTTTCCGGTTCACGGTGTAGTCTCCCAGTCCGGCGCGGTCGTTGTCCCGCCCCGCGAACCAGCCGTCGTCCAGTACGAACAGTTCACAGCCCAGCGCCTTCGCCCGGTTGGCCAGGCTCAGCAGGCGGCGCTGGCTGAAATCAAAGGTGCAGCCCTCCCAGCTGTTGTACAGCACCGGCCGGGGACGGCCGCGCCAATGGGGCGGGATGATATGGTCGGTGACGAAGGCGTGCATATTGGCGGACAGCCCGCCGAAGCCCTTGCCTGAGTGGCACAGCACCGCTTCCGGCGTCTCAAAGCACGCCCCCGGCGGCAATTCCCGGGAAAAATTGCTGTCATTGATGCCCTGCATCACCCGGGTCAGCCCCTGAAGGGACTGCTGGGCGGCGGCGTAATGGTTGCCGGAATAGATCAGATTGAAGCCGTAGACGGTTCCCGTGTCTTCGGTCGCGCCCGGCTCGTAGAGAAGGAAACCGGGATTGTGGCGGTTGGAGGAAGAACCGGTGAGGCTTTCGTTGACCACCTTCGACGCGCCCACGGGGGTGTCGCACCGGCGCATTTCCGCGATCCAGCCGCCGTTGAAGGTCGCCATGGTGTAGCTCCCGGGCAGATCCACGCAGGAACTCATGAGCTTATTCAGCCGAAGGGGCTTATCACCGGTGTTCGTCAGCACCGTCCGGCGGACGATTGCCGTGGGAAAGGCCGTGTAGAACAGGGTCAGCTCCGCGCCGGGCTGGCTCAGGGTGATCTCCAGCGTTTCCCGTGCGTCGTGCGCCTGAGGAAGACCGCAGGCCATGGGGACGCCGCCCTCATGGATTTTGTAGCCGGTATAGCGAAAATCCGCAGTCTCCCCTGCCAGCTCCAGCGGCGATTCCCGGTAGTCTCCCCGTCCGCTGCCGCTCCATTCCAGCGGCAGGACGTCCGGGCAGCTGGCGGTATCCTTTGCATCAAGGAGAATGCTGGCACCCCAGCCCAGACCGGGGCGGCAGCTGAGAGCGCCCGCGTCCCGTGTTTTCACCGGCGCGCCGAAATGCAGATGCTCCGCAAGGCCGTAAGCATTGATTTTGAACAGGTAGGAATCCGTTTCCGTCCGGATGTGGAATACGCCGTTTTCCTCGGTAATCATGGTCAGACCCGCCTTTCGTTTTTCTTCCATTTTATACGCCAAAATTGCCCCTGTCAACGAGATTTTCAGGTGACGAACCAAGGCATCTATGCTATAATGAATACAAATCCCAAAAAGGAGTGAACTGCATGGAGCGCAAACGGTGGTACAAGGACAAAGTGTTTTACCAGATCTGGCCGCGATCCTTCAAGGACGGCGACGGTGACGGCATGGGCGACCTGTGGGGCGTGTATGAAAAGCTGGACTACATCAGAAGTCTGGGCTGCGACGGCATCTGGTTTTCGCCCATCTACCCCTCCCCCGGGGCGGACTGCGGCTACGATATTTCCAATTACCGGGACATCGCGCCGGAATTCGGCGGCATGGAGGCGTTTAAAAAGGTGCTGGAGGGCGCTCACGCCCGGGACATGAAGGTCGTCATGGATCTTGTGGTGAACCACACCAGCGACGAGCATGAATGGTTCCAGAAAAGCCGCCGGCGCATCGACCCTTACACCGACTACTACATCTGGCGTCCCGGAAAGCCCGGCGGGAAACTCCCCAACAACTGGGATTCCTTCTTTGAGGGAAAAGCCTGGACATTCGACGAGGTTCGCGGCGAATACTATCTGCACCTGTTCGCCGTGAAGCAGCCCGACCTGAATATGGACAACCCCAAGGTGCGGGAGGAAGTGAAGGGCATTCTCCGCTTCTGGCTGGACATGGGGGTGGACGGCTTCCGGGAGGACGTCATCACCTACATCTCCAAGAAGGAAGGCCTGCCGGACGATCACCTGATGCCGACCTGCAAGGGGATGCCACACTACAATCACGGCCCCCACATCCACGAATATCTGAATGAATTCAAGCACGACGTGCTGGATCATTATGACTGCTTCACGCTGGCGGAAGCCCCCATGGTGACGCCGAAACGGGCGCTGACGTATATCGATGAAAAGAACGGCCAGCTGGACATGATGATCCAGTTCCAGTGCGTCGCCGCCGACTGCCTGTTCACCGATTACCTCCCCACGAAATTCAGCCTGCGGCGGATGAAAAAAGCCTTTTCCTCCTGGCAGGAGAAGCTTCGCGGCCGGGGCTGGAACTCCCTTTACATCGAAAACCACGACCATCCCAGAATCGTTTCCCGCTACGGAAGCGAGGAATTCTGGGCGCAGAGCGCCAAATGTCTTGCCGCCATGTACCTGTTTCAGCAGGGGACGCCCTTCATCTATCAGGGGCAGGAGATCGGCATGACCAACTGGCGGCCGGAACGCGCCGACATGTACGAGGACGTGCAGACCCGCTACACCTACGCCCACACCGCGCTGAAGCAATCGGAGGAGGTGCGTCTGCACCGGCTGTGGCGTTCCTCCCGGGACTCCGCCCGCACGCCGGTGCAGTGGGACGACAGCGAAAACGCCGGGTTCACCACCGGGAAGCCGTGGTTTTATGTCAACCCAAATTATCAGGACATCAACGTTGCCCAGCAGGATGCCGACCCGGACTCCGTGCTGAATTTCTACCGCAAAGCTGTCGCTCTGCGCAAGAGCCTTTCCTGCGTCCGGTACGGCGAGTACCGGGAGTATCAGAAGCTTTCCGGCAAGCATTATCTGTATTCCATGGACGACGGGCAGCAGAAAATTCTGGTTGTCTGCTCCTTTGCGAAAAAGAACACCCCCTTCCGCGCGCCCAAGGGCTTCCGCCCGGAGGATGGGGAACTGATTCTGTGCAATTATCCCAAGCCGCTGGAAGGCTGCTTGCAGCCTTACGAATGCCGGGTGTATCTCTGGAAATAACGACGGCGGGCGGCTCTTTGGAGCCGCCCGAACGCTGTAATTATATTTTGCTTTTCCGGACACACCGTGGTATAATGACGGCGTTGACACTCTGCACAGGAGGGATCTGTGTGAAAGGAATGATCTCCATGATACTGATAGGGGCGCTTGCCCTGACATTATCCGGCTGCCATGCCCCGGTGGACGCCGCCGCGACCGCGCCGACGCGGGAAACCACCGTCCCAACGGCGGCGGAAGCCCAGCCGGGAACTTCGCCCGCGGGCATCGAGCGTCCCGAACCGGAGGACGCCGACTTTGTCCGGGTTCGGGACTACCTCCCCGACGTGCTGCAGGAGCTGCCCTACGCCGGTACGGAGAATTTCACCGGCCATCGAATCTATGAATTCACCGAGGTTTTCCTCCGCTACGGCACGGTGAAAAAGCTTCAGGCCGTATGCGCGGAGCTGGCCGGGCAGGGGCTGACGCTGAAAATCTGGGACGGCTTCCGTCCGGTGAGCGCCCAGTTCAGGCTCTGGGAGGTCTGCCCCGACGACACCTACGTGGCGAACCCCAACCGGGGCTTCAGCGCCCACAGCCGGGGAAACACCGTGGACGTGACGCTGGTGGACAGCCTAGGGAACGAGCTGGAAATGCCCACGGGCTTTGACGATTTTTCCGGCAAGGCCGACCGGGACTATTCCGACGTGGAGGAAGTCCCCACGGAGCACGCCCTGCTGTTGCAGAACACCATGGAAAAGTACGGATTTGAGGGGTATTTCGGAGAATGGTGGCACTTTCAGGACGAAATATCCTACCCGGTGGAGGACGTTTTCGAGCCGGTGACCGCCGAACGGTACTATGCCCAGTGTAACGAATTCATCAGCCTTCGCACCCACCCGGACACCGCCGCCGAGGTCATCGTCCGGATTCCAAAGGGCGGGGAATTCACCGTGCTGGCGCTCTGCGGCACCTTTGCGCTGGCGGAATATGCCGGAACCTGGGGCTACGTTCACAGGGACTTCATCCAGCCGGTGGCAGTTGGATAACCATATATCTTCATTCCCCTGCCCATCGGCAGGGGAATTTTAGTTTATTTTTGAACTTTTTCTTGACAGCCGCCCCGGTGCATGCTATAGTAACTTCGTTCAAAAATGAACCAAAGGAGGCGCGCATATGCAGTTTGCTTTTTTTGAAACGGCGCTTCGGGCGCAGAAAAGCTACAGCCGCCTGATGGAGCCGGTCTGCAAGAGATGGAACCTGACCCACAACGAGCTGGATGTGCTGCTGTTTCTGGCCAACAACCCGGAGCAGAACCGGGCGGCGGATATCGTCCGGGGGCGGGGCATGTCCAAAGGCCATGTCTCCCTCTCCCTGCGGAGTCTGGAAGATCGTGGGCTGGTTGCCTGTCGGGCGGACGGGTCAGACCGCAGAGCCGTCCATCTGGCGCTGACAGACGGGGCGGGAGAAATTGCGGAAGACGGCCGGGCAGCCCAGCAGGAATTTATCCGCCGCCTCCGGGAGGGGATCACTCCGGAGGAAAGCGCGGTCATCCTGTCCGTCACCCGGAAAATGGGCGACAACATTCGCGCCATGGAGCGGGAGCGAGGGTCTATCTGAGAACCGGAAATATGACCAACAGCGAGGGATTTTTCGCCTGATGAAGCCATTTTTCCGCGGGAATACTTTGTGTATTGCAAGGGAAAATGGTGCACAGCAGGCGGAAAAGACCCGCTGTTTGGGCGTGTTTACGGTTCTCAGATAGACCCTAAGATAAAAGCGAGGGGATTTTTATGTCAAAAGAAACAAATCAGGACATGGGAACCGGCAGTGTCAAAAAACTGATGGTGCAGATGGCGGTTCCCGCGGTGGTCGGGCAGGTCATTAACCTGCTGTATAACGTGGTCGACCGAATTTACATCGGCCACATTCCGGAGATCGGCGGCGCGGCGCTCACCGGTGTGGGGCTGTTTACCCCCATTCTGATGCTCATCACCGCCTTTGCCATGCTGGCAGGCGCGGGCGGCGCACCCCGGGCGGCCATCGCCATGGGCAAGGGCGACAGGGACACCGCCGAGAAAATCGTGGCCAACTGCTTTACCGTTCTGCTGCTTCTGTCGGTGGTTCTGACCGGAGTGTTCTACGGGACACTGCCAACGCTTGTCCGGCTGTTCGGCGGCAGCGACGTGACGCTGCCCTACGCCGTTCAATACGGAAGAATCTATGTCCTTGGCAGCGTGTTCGTGCTGGTCGTGATGGGCATGAACCCCTTCATCACCACCCAGGGCTTCGCCGGAACCAGTATGCTGACCACCGTCATCGGCGCGGTGATCAACATTGTCCTCGACCCCATTTTCATTTTCGTCTTTGACATGGGCGTGGCCGGGGCGGCCATTGCCACCGTTTTGAGTCAGGCGGTGAGCGCGGTGTGGATTCTGCGGTTCCTCACGGGGCGCAAGACCATTCTGCGGCTGAAAGCCCGGAATATGCTCTTGCAGGGGAAGATCATCCTGCCCTGTCTGGCGCTGGGGATTTCCAGCTTCGTCATGGTCTCCACGGAGAGCATTCTCTCCGTCAGCTTCACCTCCTCCCTGTCCCGGTACGGCGGCGACGTGGCCGTGGGCGCCATGACGGTGCTGACCTCCGTCAACCAGCTGATCACCATGCCCCTGCAGGGCATCTGCCAGGGCGGCCAGCCGCTGATCAGCTACAACTACGGCGCGAAAAAGTTAGAGCGGGTGAAGGAAGCCTTTTTCTGCCAGTTCCTTGTGTGCGTGGGGTACACCACCGTGTTCTGGCTGCTGGTGATGGCCTTCCCCAAAGTGTTCGCGGGCATCTTTACCAGCGACGGGGCGCTTGTGGATTACACGGCCTGGGCGATTCGGATTTTCCTTGCGGGGACGTTTTCCGTGGGCTTTCAGGTCAGCTGTCAACTGGCGTTTATGGCGCTGGGGCAGGCGAAGATCAGTCTCATCATGGCCTGTCTGCGGAAGCTGATTCTGCTGATTCCTCTGATCTTCATTCTGCCGAACTTCTTCGCGGACAAGGCGTTCGCGGTCTTTCTGGCGGAGCCGGTGTCCGACATCCTTGCCGCCGCCGTGACGACCATTACTTTCTTTACGTTCTTCCGCAAATTATTGAAAGCGGGGAAGCAGTAAAATTCACGCCGTACCCGATTTTGGGTACGGCGTAAACTTTTATCCGTTCAGCAGCTGGGAAATGGGCTGCATTCCCTGATCGACGCGGGAATATTTGGCGAGAATCGCCTTGGCGTCGGCTTCGGACATGGGGGTGCCGATATAATCGGACTGCCACGAGGCAGTCGCTTTGTTGTAGGCAACAAAGTCCAGCTCTTCCCGGTTGAAGCCGTTGTAACGGAAGAAAGATGTCCCATCTATCTCAACGCCTTCCCCCCTGCGAACCAATTCATCCCGCTCCATAATGTTGTCTTCGCACAGGTAGAAATCCCACGTAACAAGGTTCATCAGGATGCCATAGCGGTAGGTCATGCCCCACCAGTAATATTCACCGTCGCCGCTGAGCAGAAGATCCTTTACCCCGTCGCCGTTAATGTCCATGAGCCGGTAGTGGGTATAGAAGGAATCCTGCTTGTCGGCATAGTCCCTGTAGATCCGGAGCAGCTCGTCGTCAGAGGGCTGAACATCCTTCGCGTTCAGATAGTCTCTCAGAGTCTGTCCGCTTTCGTCAAGGGGATAGTCCATCAGCGGCTTCCAGTCCAGCTGTGTTCTGGGGTATTTCGCTATGATGGCCGCGGCCTCGTCGTGAGAAATCTCCGTTTTGTCCCGTTCGTAAATGTCATAGCTGCGATACCACTGGCTACCCTCGCGCTTCACGGAGACAATCATATCCCTATATCCTCCGTCTACGGATTTAGAGTAGGTGTGCTGCTCAATATCCCAATACCTTTCTGGCGGGTCGTATTGTTCCCAGACGTTTCCCTGACACAGATAGGTTGTTCCATATATCTCGGACACGACCTCGCCATCCCTCATGGTCAGAAATTCGACAAAAGCGCCGTCATACCCCAGCAGCATCTCGTCCACGCCGTCTCCGGTCAGGTCATAGAACGTGTACTGTTTGTTTTCATTGGGGAAGATATTTCTCTTCAGATAATCGGAAAAGTCCGCGTAGGTTTCTGGAACATAAGTATGCTCCGCCTGATAGTCCGCCTCCGCCGCGGCCAGCTTTTCCTCTACGACGGCTCTGTTCACTTCCTTCGGCTGGACGGAATAGTCGAACTGATCGGCGATGGATTCCAGTTCCGCCTTCGTCATGACCTCGCTGGCGTCCGGGTAGGCGGTGTGGCTGGTAGCACGATTTCCGTCAATGCTTATCATGATCATGGCGTTTTCCTGCTCGGCAATGATCTCGCCCTGTCCCTTGCTGTTCAGTGCCAGCAGCAGCTTCGTGCCGCCCGGAGTGGTGTGATCCCACTGCTCATAGGCATCGATGTCCATTCCGCCGGGGAACGCACGGGGGAAATAGTCCTTCCGGGCGTAGCCATAGGACGTCATCAATGTTCCGGCATTTTCCGTCACAAGGTTAAACTCCATGCTGAAATTGTAGGGCGGATAAAGCATTCCCGCCATACCCGTAATCTGTGCGCCGGAATCCGGGAGCAGCAGGGATTGGATGCCGGTTTCCTCAAGGAAAATGTCGCTCTGATACCGCTGGAAGGGTATCCATTCGTCCAGCAGCTTCAGATTGTACTTTGCGGCGATCTCGTCCACCTTGTCCACCATTTCCTGGGTATAGCAGCTGTAGGTGTACTCGTACTGGTTGGGAATGTCCGGAATATCGGGTTCGTTGGTTGCAAGCAAATAATCCGGGTCGTAGCTCTCCTGAAATTCGTACCATTCCTTCAATGCCTGCTGGATGGCGTCGCCGCTGCGGCCGTAGGGGGTTATGATGTCCAGACTCTTTTCCACCGGGTCGATGGCCTTGCCCTTGTCGTCAAAGCGCTGGGTGTAGCTGGCCTTGCCGATGGACATATCCTGCAAACGCAGGGCATACACGATTCCGCAGCCCACCAGCAGCAGCGCCGCGGCAATGGCGGCGGCGACGAGCAGCGGCCGGCGCAGGCTTCGTGTTTTAGGCGCGGCCGCCGGGGCGGCTTCTTCAATGTAGCGGCCGTCAATGCCGCTCATAGCGGTAAGTAAATCTTTTCCCGTCATACGGCTATTCCCTCCTGCATCAGATAGACCCGCAGCTTTTCCCGGATGCGGTGGAGCCGGGTCTTGACCTTGCTTTCACTCATGTTGTAGCGCTGGGCGATCTCCGCCACGGTGTCCACGTACCAGTACCGCCGCACGAACAGCCGCCGGTTCTCCTGGGTCAGCGTGCCAAGGAATACGTTCAGCGCCCGGGTGATCTCCCGCCCCTCGGCGGCGGAATCCCGGCTGGTGTCGGGGATGCACAGCTCCATTTCCTCGCTCAGGGTCACCACCTCGGCCTTCCGTCTGGCCGCATCAAGCCAGTCCAGCTTGCCGAAGGCAAAATTCCGGCATATTTTCGCAAGGTAGGCGAAAAAATATTTCGGACGCTTGGGCGGAATCGTCCGCCACGCGGCGAGATAGGTGTCGTTCACGCTTTCCTCCGCGTCCTCGTAGCTCTGGACGATGCGCTGGGCGATGGTTTGCAGCTGCCGTCCGTAGGCCGCCTGGGTCTCCATAATGGCCTCATCCTTCCTTTCCCAATACAGGTCGATGATCTTTTCGTCTTCCACTGAGGGAACACCTCCGTTTCTTTTTGGGTCCTCACCCTATAAGAGGGATTTTTTCGGGAAAGGTTACACTTTGCAGGAAAAATTTTTTGCTTTGCCGTTTTATAGGGAAAATGCCGGCTCGTGTGAGCCGGCATTTTATGTAGATTTCGATTACACCAGAGCGGCGGTGATAATGGCCATCTTGTAGACCTCGTCGGCGTTGCAGCCGCGGGACAGGTCGTTGATGGGCGCCGCCAGACCCTGCAGGATGGGGCCGTAGGCCTCGAAGCCGCCCAGACGCTGGGCGATCTTGTAGCCGATGTTGCCCGCCTCGATGGTGGGGAAGATGAAGGTGTTGGCATGACCGGCAACGGGAGAGCCGGGGAACTTCAGCTGGCCGACCTCGGGAGCGACGGCGGCGTCGAACTGCATCTCGCCGTCGATCTTCAGCTCGGGATCCATCTCCTTGGCGATGGCGGTGGCGTCGTGGCTCAGCTTCACGGTGCCGCCCTTGCCGGAGCCCTTGGTGGAGAAGCTCAGCATGGCGACCTTGGGGTCAATGCCGAAGACCTTGGCGGTCTTGGCGGTCTCAATGGCGACCTCCGCCAGCTTCTGGGCTGCGGACAGGGTCACATTGCCTTCCTTGTCAACAGAGTCTTCATAGCTGATGTTGATGGCGCAGTCGCCCATGGCCAGCTTCTCGTCGCCCCGCACCAGGATGAAGCAGGAGGACACCAGATGCGCGCCCTTCTTGGTCTTGACGATCTGCAGAGCGGGACGAACGGTGTCGGCAGTAGAATAGGTCGCGCCGCCCAGCAGGGAGTCGGCGTAGCCCATCTTCACCAGCATGGTGCCGAAATAGTTGCCCTTGGACAGCGCCTTGCGGCACTCGTCGGCGGTCATCTTGCCCTTGCGCAGCTCCACCATCTTATCGACCATGGCGTCCATTTCGGGATAGGTCTCGGGGTCGATGATTTCGACGCCCTCGATGTTGTAGCCGCCCTTGGCCGCGTTGGCCTTGACAACGTCAACGTTGCCGATGAGGATGGGGGTCAGGAAGCCGCCCTTGACCAGACGGTCGGTGGCTTCCAGAATGCGGGCGTCGTGGCCCTCGGTAAAAACGATTTTTCTGGGGTTCGCTTTCAGCGTTTCGATCATTGCATTGAACATGGAACATTCCCTCCAATATCCGGGCGTATGCCCGTAATTTCACCCAATATTATATACCAGCTTTCCTTCATGCGCAACCCTTTTTTGCGGCGGCGCGACATATTTTGCGTTCCTCGCAGCCAAAAAGGCGGCGGCGGAAAAATATTTTTGTTCATTGTGATGAAAACCATTTCCAAAAGGGCGAAATTCCTCTTGCTTTTTGTGAAAAATCCCTTTATAATGGGGTTATATTCTGGCATTGGAGGCGATGGCGCGTGGGTGAACTCTTCGCGGTTGTGTCCGGGAAGGGCGGAACGGGAAAAACCTCCCTCTGCGCCGCCCTCGCCACTGCTCTTGCAAAAGAAGGAAAACGGGTTCTGTGCATCGACTGCGACGTGGGGCTTCGGAATCTGGACATTTCTCTGGGGCTTTCCGAATGCGGCGCGCTGTCCTTTTGGGACGTCTCCGAGGGGGGCTACTCCCTGGAGGACGCTTTCCGGCACCCGGTCTACCCTACCCTCGCGTTTCTGACCGCCCCCATGAACTGCCCGGTGGAGAAGATCAACACCGCCGCCTTCGGGGAAATGCTTGCCCGGGCGCGTCAGTTGTATGACTACGTGTTTCTGGACGCCCCCGCCGGGGTGGACGCCGGCTTCCGGCTGACGGCGCAGTTCGCCGACCGCCTTCTGCTGGTCACGGGGGCAGGCCCCGCCGCCGTGCGGGACGCTTCCCGGGTGGGCGACCTGCTGGAGCTGATGGGCAAGAAAAACATCCGCCTCATCGTCAACCGGGTGGACAAGAGTATGCTGGGCACGGTGTGCCTGACCATCGACGACGTGATGGACGCCGCCGGACTGCCCCTCGCCGGGATCGTCCCGGAGGATCCCCATGTGACCCTTGCGGCATCCTTCGGTCAGAGTCTTCTTCGCTATTCCCCCAACTGCAAGGCGGCAAAAGCCAGCCGCAGAATTGCCAGACGCATTCAGGGCTTCCACGAACCGATCGCCCTCCGCTGATAACGGATACATATACAATTAAGGAGTGACTGTTGTGAATATCGCATTTTTGGCGCATGACAAGAAAAAAGAACTGATGGTTCAATTCTGCACCGCCTACAAGAGCGTCCTCATGAAGCACAATCTGTTTGCCACGGCCACCACCGGCCGTCTGATTGCGGACAATACCGGTCTGCCCATTACCCTGCTGCTTTCCCACAAGCAGGGCGGTCATCAGCAGATCAACGCCCGCATTGCCTACAACGAAATTGATCTGGTGCTGCTGTTCACCGACCCCAACACCACCGACCCTTGGGACGACGCTCAGATGATCGAAACCATCCGGCACTGCGACCGGCACAATGTTCCCATCGCCACCAACCTTGCCTCGGCGGAAATGCTCATCATGGGCCTGCAGCGGGGCGATCTGGATTGGCGGGAAATGCTGCACAACAAGACCCGTTACTGATTTTAATTGAACGAAACACGTGGGTGAGCATAGGGTACTCTGAAATGGCGGGGTACCCTTCTGCCCTGTAGCCTGCGGCTTACTATTGGAGAGGATTACTATGGAGATCATCAAGCCCCGGACACTGTCCGGCTTTATGGAGCTGCTGCCGGAAAAGCAGCTGAAATTTGACCGCATGGCGGAGGTTCTGCGCAAGACCTACGCCTCCTACGGCTTTGCCCCCCTGGACACCCCGGTGATCGAGGATGCCCAGATCCTGCTTGCCAAGGGCGGCGGAGAAACGGAAAAGCAGATCTACCGCTTCACCAAGGGCGACAGCGACCTTGCTCTGCGCTTCGACCTGACGGTGCCCCTGGCAAAATACGTCGCTCTGCACTATAACGAGCTGGCTTTCCCCTTCCGCCGCTACCAGATCAGCAAGGTCTACCGGGGCGAGCGGGCGCAGCGCGGCCGGTTCCGGGAATTCTATCAGGCGGACATCGATATCATCGGTGACGGCAAGCTGGACATTCTCAACGAGGCGGAAATCCCCGCCATCATCTATAAGGTATTCAAGGGCTTCGGCCTGACCCGGTTCCAGATTCATGTCAACAACCGGAAGGTTCTCAACGGCTTCTACGCCATGATGGGTCTGACGGAAAAGTCCGGCGACATCATGCGCACCGTGGACAAGCTGGACAAGATCGGCGTTGACAAGGTAAAGATCATTCTGCTGGAGGACTGTGGCCTGACGGAGCAGCAGGCGGACGACATTCTCGCCTTCATCTCCATCAAGGGGACGAACGCGGAGGTTCTTGCCGCGCTGGAAAGTTACGCGGGACGGAACGAGACCTTTGATACCGGTCTCGGCGAATTGAAGGTGGTCGCTTCCAACCTGGCGGCCTTCGGAATGCCGGAGGAAAACTTCGTCGTTGACCTGACCATCGCCCGGGGGCTGGACTATTATACCGGCACCGTCTACGAGACCCTTCTGCTGGATCACCCGGAGCTGGGTTCCGTCTGCTCCGGCGGCCGGTACGACAATCTGGCGGGCTACTATATCGAAAAGCAGCTGCCCGGCGTGGGCATTTCCATCGGCCTGACCCGGCTGTTCTACGTTCTGGACGAGCAGGGGCTTCTGAACCCCGAGCTGCCCTGCGCCCCTGCGGACGCGCTGGTGCTGCCCATGGGAGACATTGCCCCGGCCATCGCGCTGGCGGAGACGCTGCGTTCTTCGGGACTGCGGGTACAGCTGTACTGTGAGCAGAAGAAGTTCAAGCAGAAAATGGCCTACGCCGACAAGCTGAAGGTTCCCTTTGCCGTCCTGCTGGGCGAGGACGAGATCGCCGAAGGCAAGTGCAGCGTCAAGAACATGAAGACCGGCGAGCAGCTAAAGCTCACCCCCGCCGAGGCCGCCGAACACATCAAGGCATCGCTGGACGCGGAGACCGGCACGCTGATTCTGGAAAAATAACACAGCAGCGGGCGGCTCCTGACGGGGCCGCCCGCATTTTGGGTCTTATTGAATCTCGTCCGCAATGGCACCCAGCAGTTCCCGGGTGGGGTCGTTCCCATGTTCCCAGTACATGATGCCGAGAAGCTTCTTCTCCTTGACATACTTGCACTTCAGGCGCACCGCCTTGGGAGACTCGTAGCTGACGAGAGTCTTGCCGTTCCACAGATAGTTTGCCTCCGCATCAGCATCCCAATAAATCTGGAAATTGTTCTCCCGGAGATATTCCGGGGTGATCTCCCCATAAGAGGGGCCGGGCAGTCCGCCGCCGGAGGGCTGCAGAAGACCGCGATTTTCAAAGGACGTGACCGCAAAGTGCCGCCCGTAGAAGGCCGCGCCGATGATGATCTTTTCGTAGGGAACGCCCGCCCGGTGGTAGGCTTCCACAGTGTCCCGGGTGTTCAGGCCGGACTTGTCGCCCTTTGTCGCGCCGAGAGCCGCATGATGTCCGGCGCGGGTGCCGTCCACCATGTCGTAGGTCATGAGCTGCACATAGTCCACGATTTCCGCAACCTTATCCATCTGGGTATCCGCAATGCACCGCCGGCTCGCCCCTACGGCGACGGACACGATACGGCCTTTTCCAAGATACTCCCGCAGGGTTGCCAGCAAAGCGGTGAAATTCTCCTTGTCCCGTGGGTCAGCGCCGATGCCCGCGGCGTCGTTGCAGGGGTATTCCCAGTCAATGTCGATGCCGTCCAGGCTGTATTTTTCCACCGCGTCCAGACAGGACTTGGCAAAATTCCGGCGACCTTCCTCCGTCATAGCCATGTCGGAGAAGCCGTCCGCGCCCCATCCGCCCACGGACAGGACGATCTTCATTTCCGGATTCCATTCCCGCAGCTTCGGCAGCAGGTGGAGATATTTCAGCAGATGCAGATCCAGCAGCCCGTCCTTAATGAGTCCGAAGGCCAGATTCACGTGGGTCAGGCGCTGGGCGTCCTCCCGGGTGAAGCCCGCCAGGGCATCGTTCCAGCAGTAGGCGATGACATCATATTTCATGGTATGCACGCTCCTTTATTTCGTTCTCTTGCCATTATAAAGCCGCGCCGCGCTTATGTCAAAGTCTGGAATTGCCCACTTTGGAAAATAAAGTGCAACGACAGGCAAGAAGGTGCATTTCCAGACCTTTTCAAGCCGCCGTTTTTCTGATATACTCATTGTGAAAAATCAATACATTGCCCAAATCAGGCGGAGGTAACCTTATGCGTTATGGGTACTTTGACAATGAGCATCGGGAATATGTCATCGATCGGGTAGATGTCCCCGTTTCCTGGACCAACTATATCGGCCTCAAGGATATGTATGGCGTATTCAACCACACGGCGGGCGGATACCTGCTTTACAAGACTCCCGAATACCATCGTATCACCCGGTTCCGTCCCAACGGCGTTCCCATGGACGGCCCCGGACATTACGTGTACCTGCGGGATCAGGACACCGGCGACTATTGGAGCATCTCCTGGCAGCCTGTGGGCAAGCCAAAGGCGCATTTCTCCTGCCGCCACGGCCTGAGCTATATCAAGTATCACTCCGATTACGCAGGCATCGACGCCGAGCAGAAGCTCTTTGTCGCCATGGACGACCCCGTGGAGATCTGGGACGTGAAGCTGCGCAACGATTCTGATAAAGTGCGCCATCTTTCCGTGTTCTCCTATCTGGAATTCAGCTTCCACCAGGTGGACATGGACAACAAGAACTTCCAGATGAGCCTGTACGCCACCGGCAGCCGGTACGAAGACGGCGTCATCGAAAACGACCTCTACTACGAAGAGGACGGCTACCAGTTCTTTACTTCCGATTTTACCCCGAACGGCTTTGACAGCCTGCGCGACAGCTTTATCGGCGGCTACCGCACCGAACGCGATCCATTGGTGGTGGAGGCCGGTGTGTGCAGCGGCTCTTTTGAAAAGGGCGGCAATCATTGCGGCGTCCTGCAGAAGGTGCTCACCCTTCAGCCCGGCGAGGAAACCCGCCTCCTGTTCCTCCTGGGCGAGGGCGGCATCGAAGCCGGTAAGAAAATGCGTCAGAAGTACACCCAGGCCAGAGCCGACGAGGACTTTGCCCGTCTGCTGAAATTCTGGGACAACAAGCTCAGCTGCCTGCAGGTGTCCACCCCCAACGAGGGCATGAACACCGAGCTGAACATCTGGAACCTGTATCAGAGCGAGATCAACGTCATGTTCTCCCGGTTCACCTCCTTCATTGAGGTGGGCGGCAGAACCGGCCTTGGCTACCGGGACACCGCGCAGGACGCCATGACGATCCCCCATTCCAACCCCGACAAGTGCCGCGGCCGCATCATCGAGCTGCTGCGTGCGTTGACGAAGGAGGGCTACGGCCTGCACCTGTTCGAGCCCCGCTGGTTCGAGCCGGAGGAAAAGCCTCAGTCCTTCAAGTCCCCCACAGTGGTTCCTACCCCCGATAAGAGCCAGATCGTCCACGGTCTGAAGGACGCCTGCGCCGACGACGCCCTGTGGCTGGTGACCGCCATCGTGCAGTACATCCGGGAAACCGGCGATATGGCCTTTGCCCATCAGGTTGTGACCTACGCCGACGGCGGCGAGGGCACAGTCTACGAGCATATGAAGCGCATTCTGGACTTCTCTGCCCGGCAGGTTGGCATCAACGGCATCTGCAAGGGTCTGCGCGCCGACTGGAACGACTGCCTGAACCTTGGCGGCGGCGAAAGCGCCATGGTCAGCTTCCTGCACCACTGGGCGCTCCAGAACTTCATCGCGCTGGCCGAGCAGCTGGGGGAAACGAAGGACGCGGCCGAATACACAAAGATCGCCGAGCATGTCAAGGAAGTCAGCGAGTCCGTGCTCTGGGACGGCAAGTGGTACATCCGCGGCATCACCGCCGGAAACCGCAAGATCGGCACCCAGGCGGACACCGAGGGCCGGGTACACATGGAGAGCAACACCTGGGCCGTACTTTCCGGCGTCGCCGATCACGAGCATGGCATCTCCGCCATGGACAGCGTGGACGAGTACCTGTACACCCCCTACGGTCTGATGCTCAACGCCCCCTGCTTCACCACCCCTGACGACAGCATCGGCTTCGTCACCCGGGTGTATCCGGGCTTGAAAGAAAACGGCGCCGTGTTCAGCCATCCCAACCCCTGGGCGTGGTGCGCCGAGGCCATTCTGGGCCGCGGCAGCCGGGCAATGAAGTTCTACAACGCCCTGTGTCCGGCACTGCAGAATGATATCATCGAGGTTCGCCAGTCCGAGCCTTACTCCTACTGCCAGTTCGTGGTGGGCAAGGACCACACCGCCTACGGCCGCGCGCGTCATCCCTTCATGACCGGTTCCTCCGGCTGGGCCTACTTTGCGGCCACCCAGTACATGCTGGGCATCCGTCCGGACTTCGACGGCATCACCGTCGATCCCTGCATCCCCGCCGACTGGAAGGAATTCTCCGTCAGCCGGAAGTGGCGCGGCGCGGAATACCACATCCATGTAACCAACCCCGACGCCGTGGAAAAGGGCGTCAAGCGCATCACGATGAACGGCAGGCAGGTTCGCAAGCTGCCTGTGCTGCCTGTGGGCACTGTCTGCGACGTGGAAGTCGTGATGGGCTGAGGCCATTGCCCCGGTGGGGGCGCATAGCTTGGTCAATCGAAATTTATCCGGTGAAAAGCCGGGAGAGGAGAAAATCAAGATGATTAAATTTGGTACCGGTGGATGGCGGGCGATTATCGCAGACGAATTCACCAAAGAGAATATCCGTCTGGTGGTAGCCGGCCTTTGCAAGCTGATGCTGCTGGAAGGGCACGCGGGCAAGGAGATCTGTGTGGGCTACGACCGGCGCTTCCTGTCCAAGGAATCCGCCCACTGGGCGGCGGAAGTTCTGGCGGGCTATGGTTTCCACGTCTTTGTAGTCGCCCGTTCCTCCCCCACCCCGCTGATCATGTTCACCGTCAAGCAGATGCAGACCCCCTACGGTCTGGCCGTCACCGCCAGCCACAACCCCGCGATCTACAACGGCATCAAGGTCTTCACCGCCGGCGGCCGGGACGCCGATCAGGTCGTCACCGGAAAGATCGAGGAGCAGATCGCCCTCCTCAAGCCGGAGGACGTGAAGTCCATCGACTACGATCAGGCCATGGAAATGGGTCTGATCCGGGAAGGCTATCCCTTCAACGAGTACATCGACAGCATTCTGCAGGTCGTTGACACCAAGAAGATCAAGCGCGCCCACCTGCGCATCGCCATCGACCCCATGTATGGCGTCAGCCAGAGCAGCCTGCGCACCATTCTGCTGACCTGCCGGTGTGACGTGGATGTTATTCATGAGCAGCACGACACCCTCTTTGGCGGCAAAATGCCCGCCCCCAGCGCTGACACCCTGAAGCTGCTGAGCAACTACGTGGTGGACAACGGCTGCAATCTGGGCGTTGCCACCGACGGCGACGCCGACCGTCTGGGCGTTATCGACGAGAAGGGTGCGTTCCTCCATCCCAACACCCTTCTGGTTCTGCTTTATTACTACCTGCTGAAATACCGCGGCTGGTCCGGCCCCTGCGTGCGCAACAACTCTACCACCCACCTGCTGGATCGGGTCGCGAAGGATATGGGTCAGCAGTGCTACGAAGTCCCCGTGGGCTTCAAGTACATCTCCGCCAAGATGGCGGAGACCAACGCCGTCATCGGCGGCGAGTCCTCCGGCGGTCTGGCTGTCCGGGGCCACATCGCGGGCAAGGACGGCATTTATGCCGCCGCTCTGCTGGTGGAAATGCTGGCCGTCACCGGCAAGTCCGTGTCCCAGCTGTACCAGGAGATCACCGACAAATATGGTATGCTGTATTACGAAGATGCTGCCTTCACCATGACCCAGGCGCGGAAGGCGGAGCTGCAGGAGAAGCTGTTTGTGAAGCTGGAAGTGCCGGACTTCGGCAACGCCGTGGAGAAGATCAACCGCACCGACGGCTGCAAGGTTTACTTCACCGACGGGAGCTGGGTCATCTGCCGCTTCTCCGGCACAGAGCCGCTGCTCCGCATGGCAGCCGAGGGTGAAAGCCAGTCTCAGGCCAGAACCTACATCCGCATCTGGCGGGAAGCGCTTGGGCTGTAAGTTCCATAAGATTCGGGCGGCTCGCAAGAGCCGCCCGTAAGTTTATCGGTTACAGCCGCAGCGGTTATTCGCTGCGGCTGTTCTTGTATTCTTTGGCGCTATGTGGTAATATGATAATCGGATTTACGGAAGAAGGTGTGCAGGGTTGAACGACCTGTTTATACAAGGGATATCGCTTCATTGGGATAAAGTCGGCAAGGACAGCTATTTACGGGAAATCGCGGCTTTTCAGGGGCTTGACCAGATCAGGTTCAACAAGCCGGTCACTTTCTTCGCCGGTGAAAACGGCAGCGGCAAGTCAACCCTGCTGGAAGCGATCGCGGTGGCACACGGATTTAATCCGGAAGGCGGAACAAGGAATTATAATTTCTCAACACGAGACACGCATTCCGAACTTTGTGATGCCATTACGGTTGCAAAAGGGTACAGAAGAGAGCGCTGGGGATATTTTCTTCGGGCGGAAAGCTTCTATAATGTGGCCACGCAGGAAGAACAGTATGCCGATGCAGCACACCCTTCGGCATTATACCACGAAAAGTCTCATGGCGAAAGCTTTTTGCAGCTTGCGCAAAACAATCTCCGTGGGGACGGCCTATATTTCTTTGATGAGCCGGAAGCCGCGCTTTCCCCACAAAGGCAGTTGACATTGCTGGCAGAAATCTACGAATGCGCGAAAGCGGGGGCGCAGTTCTTCATCGTTACCCATTCCCCCATACTGCTGGGTATTCCAGATGCGGATATTTACTGCTTTGACAGAGACAGGCTTCACCTGTGCGATTATGAGGAAACGGGCAGCTATCAGATTACAAAAATGTTCGTCAATAACCGGCAGGCATTGCTGCGCAATCTCTTAAATGACTAGTATTGCGGGCCGTCAGTCATGCCCTGTATCTCTCGATAACACATCTCAAAAACAGGAGATAAAATTATGGAACAGCTCGTCCAGAACGCGACAAAATTCATCAAAGAGGTTTTCCAAAACGATTTCAGCGGACACGACTTTTTTCATTCCATGCGGGTCTACCGAACCGCAGTAAACATCGCGGAGGCGGAACACGCCGACCTGGAAGTCGTGGCGCTGGCGGCGCTGCTCCATGACGCGGATGACCGGAAGTTTTCCCCGACGACCGCCGAGAAAAAGGAGAATGCCGTCGCGTTCATGCGCGGTCAAAATGTACCGGAAGCCGAAATTTTGCAGGTATGTCAGATCATTGACGAGGTATCCTTCAAGGGGACGGATTCCGTCCGGCCGTCCACGCCGGAGGGGAAATGCGTGCAGGATGCTGACCGACTGGATGCCCTTGGTGCGATCGGCATTGCCCGCACATTTGCCTATGGCGGAAGCCATAACCGCGCCATCTACGATCCGGAATTGCCGCCGCGGACGGCGATGAATCAGGCGCAGTATTACAGCAGCAAGTCCACCTCCCTGAACCACTTCTACGAAAAGCTGTTTCTGCTGGAAGGCATGATGAACACCGAAACCGGCAAGGCCATCGCAAGAAAGCGGACGCAGTACATGCAGCAATTTGTAGACGAGTTCCTGAATGAGTGGGACGGACTGGACAAATAGGCTTTGGTTCACTTAACGAAAACCGGCGTGACCGCACAGGTCACGCCGATACGCTTTTATAGAACTTAAATGCAGAAAAATCCATTGCCGCGGCAGCACAGCAGCTGGGCAGCATAACACAGGCACAGGCTTGCGCAGGGGGTGCCGCCCATGGCAAATCCCCGGAAGTTCCCCGCCTGCTGGCGGTAGGCCGCGCCGCCGTGTTCGATGACGTCCAGCGCATTCAGATACTCCGGATTGTCGGGTTCCATGCTCACCGCCCGGCGGATATGCTCCAGCGCTGTCACCTGATTGCCCAGAGCGTCGTTTGCCAGCGCACTGAGGTAATACCACCGGGCATTGCGCTCCTGAGAGCTGTTCAGAACGTTCAGCGCTTCCTGATACCGGCCGAACTGGATGTAGCGCATCGCCGCCTGCTGGTACTGATCCCCCGCTGCTTCGCCGTAGGACTGACGGCTGTAACCGCCAAAGCCGCCGAAGGGGTCGCCGTATCCGTAGCCGCCGTATCCGCTGCCCGCGCCCGGCTGCTGCGCCTTATCCGGGTCCTTGATCTGCTCGTAGGCCGCGTTGATCTCCCGCATTTTCTGCGCGGCGGCTGCGTCCCCCGGATTTCTGTCCGGGTGGTATTTCTTTGCCAGCGCCCGATACGCCCGCTTGACCTCCTCGTCGGAGGCATCGGGGCTAACCCCCAGAACCTTATACGGATCATCCATCGTTGGCCGCCTCCTCTTTCCGCTTTCCCCGGTAGTTTACCCACACGCCGCTGTACAGGATATTATCCAGCAGCGCCTTGTCCTGCACCAAGGGCAGCTTTTCATAGCGTTCCGCGCATCTGCCCATGGCAAGCACCAGGTATTCCTCCCAGCGCTTCTCGTCCTTTTCCATGCCCATGGCCAGATACGGGTTGTATTTTCCTTTACGTTTGTCCTTATCGTAATCTGCCGCCGCGTCCAGCAGATAGATAAACCTGCCCAGGCTGAAGCCCATCTGCCCCAGGTCTTTTGCCCACATATCCTTCCGGTAAACCAGCAGCTGCGCCATCAGCTCACCAAAGCAGGAGGCCGGTTCGTCGGGGTTGGGGCAGTTTTCCTTTTCCAGCTGGGATAATCTGGAAATGCAGTTTCTGATCGCCCCGAGCTGCCTTGGCCAGCGGGCTTCCAACTCCGGCAGAAAGGGTTCCAGCTTGTCCGCCATGAATTTGGCGGTGCGTTTCCCATCATCCTGCCAGTCGTCCAGACAGTTGTAATAGCCCAGCGCCACGTTCATGTCCGCGGCGTAGCGGATGTATTCGCTGTCCACCCATGGGCGTGGCTTCACAGAGTGCAGGCGGCAGGCTTTTTTCCCGCTCTCCTCCTCCGGCTCGTACAGGCTCATCAGCAGCAGCGCCAGAAAGGCCATATCATAACTCAGGCAAATTCTTCCGATGCCCGTGCTTCTTTGCCGGATCTCCCGGCAGATGCCGCAGTACACCGCGCCGTAGCGTTTCTGCTCCTCGGCGGTCAGCTCTTTCCAGCTGGCAGTCACATATCCAAACATACCGCACTTCTCCTTTTTGCCACATCCTACAAAGGAACTGTGAACTGCGGTTAAACAATCCAGAAATTTGCAAATTATTTATCCATCAGATACCGGTTCAGCGCCCCGCCGTAGAACAGGATGCTCATACAGCAGTACAGCCACAGCATGGTGATGGCAATGGCGTACACCGAGCCGTAGATCGTGGAATATCTGGAGAAATTCTCCACGTAAATGGAGTAAATGTCCGAAAACACCAGCCAGCCCAGACTGGACAGCACGCCGCCGGGAAGGCTTTCCATAAAATGGTTGCGCTTGTTGGGCAGCGCCATGAACATCAGTGTAAAGACCAGGCTCTGCAAAAACAGCAGCAGGAAAAACCGCAGATCGATCAGGTCGGTGAAAAAGATCACCACCGGATTATCCACCTGCCGCATGAGATTGATGATGGAGCTGCCGAACACGTGCAGCACCAGCGTCAGCAGCAGGATCAGAATGAACACAAAGGTATACACCACACTGATGGAGCGGGTATAAATGTATCCCCGGTTTTCCGACACGCCGTAAACCGCGTTCAATCCTGTAAGCATACCGTAAATGCCCCGGCTGGCCGACCACAGCGCCGTCACGGCGGAAACGCCCACCAACGCGCCGGAGGAATTGCGGTACGTGCTGTAGATCAGCTCCTCGGCATCCCCCACCATGGTACTTGGCAGGATGTCACCCAGCAGCTCTACCAGGCCCCGCACCTCCATCCCCGTATAGCGCAGCACGCTGAGGATCAGCACCAGTGCCGGAAAAAAAGCCAGAATAATAAAGTACGCGGCATAGGCGGCGTGGAGGGGAATATGCATTTGCTTGACAGTCTTGGCGGCTTCCATAACTTTGCCGATCAGGCCACCCTTGGGAAATTCCTTCATCGTCTCCCCCACTTTAGACAAGTCGGCCCGCAGCCCGAAGGGCTGCGGGCAAATCCGTTTCCGTGTTATTCTGCGGAGATCAGGTAGTAATATACCGGCTGTCCGCCGCTGAGCAGATTCACGTCCGCGTTGGGGCAGATGTCCGCGAAGATGTCTGCCGCCTTCTGGGCGTGCTTTTCCTTCACGTCCTCGCCGTAGTAGATCGTGATATACTCCTTGCCATCGTCCCGAACCTTTTCCGCCAGGGACTTGAGCAGCACCCGGATGTCCTGGCTGGTGCCGAACAATTGACTGCCGTACAGCGCCAGATAGTCGCCCTCGTGGATGTCGTAGCCGTCAAAGTCGGAATTCCGGGCGGCGTAGGTGATCTGCATGGTGTCCACGGTATCCAGCGCCTCGGTCAGGGCAGCGGTGTTTTCCTCAACACTTCCCTCGGGGGCAAAGCTCAGCATAGCGGTGATGCCCTGAGGAACGGTCTTGGAGGGAATGACCACCACGGTCTTGGGGGTCAGGGCGTCTACCTGCTGGGCAGCCATGATGATGTTCTTGTTGTTGGGCAGGACAAAGACGGTCTCGGCAGGCACCTTGTTCACCGCCTCCAGAATGTCCTGGGTGCTGGGGTTCATGGTCTGGCCGCCGGAGATGATCTGATCGACGCCCAGATTCTGGAACACGTCCGCGAGGCCCGCACCGGCGCAGACGGAGACAACGCCCAGAGGCTTCTCCGGCTTTGCGATCTTCGGGGCGACCTCCTGCTCGGAGAGCACCTTTTCCGTGTGCTGCAGGCGCATGTTCTCGATCTTCACCGTGACGAAGGAGCCGTAGTTCAGCGCCTCGGTCAGCGCCTTGCCGGGATCGTTGGTATGGACATGCACCTTGATGATCTCGTCGTCGTCCACCAGCACAAGGCTGTCGCCCAGCTCGGACAGGAACGCCCGGAGATTTTCAGGGTCATGGTCATTTTCCCGGGAAATAATGAACTCGGTGCAGTAGGAGAAGGTGATGTCCTCGGTATTGAAGTCGGAGAAGTCCGCGCTCTGCTTGGTCTGCGTCACCGCGCCGTTCTCGGGCAGCACCACGTCCTCGCCCTGCAGGGCGCTGAGCATGGCTTCCAGCGCCACGACCCAGCCCTTGCCGCCGGCATCCACAACACCGGCCTTTTTCAGCACGGGGTTCTGGTTGACGGTATCGGCCAGCGCCTTTACGGCTTCCTCAATGGCTGCTTCGTGGACGAATTCGATAAAGTTGTTCTCCCGGGCGGCATCGGCAGCCTTGGCCGCGGACAGGCGGGCGACGGTGAGGATGGTGCCTTCGGCGGGCTTCATGACGGCCTTATAGGCGGCGTCAACGCCTTCCTGCAGCGCCTGCGCCCACAGGACGCCGTCGCATTCCTCGCTGCCCTTCAGGCGCTTGGAAATGCCCCGGAACAGCAGCGACAGAATGACGCCGGAATTGCCCCGTGCGCCCCGCAGCATGGCGGAGGCCGCCACCTTGGACGCTTTTTCCAGATCGGGGTCCTCGGTCTTGCGCAGGTCGGAGGCCGCGGAGTTGATGGTCATGGACATATTGGTGCCGGTGTCTCCATCCGGCACGGGGAACACGTTCAGCTCGTTGAGAGCCTGCTTGTTGATCTCGATGGCGGCAGCCGCGCTGATGATCATTCTGCGAAGATCGGCTCCGTTGATGGTTTCTCTCAATTTATTTCCCTCCGAACTTTAACCGATCACCATGGAATCGATATAAACATTTACGGCCCGAACCTCGGTGCCGGTGCAGTTGGTCACCACATAGCGAACCTCGGAAATAATGGAAGCGCCCACGGCGTTCAAGTTTACGTTGTTGTCCACGATAATATGCAGATCAATGGAAATGGTGTCGTCCTCGTTGAACTGGACATGCACGCCCTTGCCCACGGATTCCCGGCGGAGCAGGTGGTACAAGCCGTCGGACAGGCTCCGGGCGGCCATGCCCTTGACGCCAAAGCAGTTGATGACAGCGGTGCCGACAATGTCCGTGTAGACGCTGGTGCTGACATTGACGCTTCCGTTTTCATTTTCGTGACGGATCATAGATGCAACCTCCAATTTTCAGTACGTATTTTGACAAAGGGGAGCTACAAGCGCCTTAAACCATGCTGTCTTCCCAGCAGTCGGGGGCGGTCAGACCCATCATCTTGACAATGGTGGGCGCCACATTGGCAAGGCCGTAGTGGCCGTCCTTGATGACCCAGGTGTGGTCGGGGTCGTAGATGATGAAGGGAACGGGGTTCAGGGAATGCGCCGTGCGGACGGAGGTCTTTCCCTTCTTGGTCTCGGTCATCTGGTCGGCGTTGCCGTGGTCGGCGGTGATCAGGACGGTGTAGCCGTACTTGTCGGCAGCCTCCACAATGGCGGCCACGCTCTTGTCCACGCACTCCATGGCGTAAACCACCGCGTCAAACACGCCGGTGTGGCCAACCATGTCGCCGTTGGGGAAGTTGCAGCGCAGGAACTGGAACTTCTTGGATGCCATGTTCTCCACCATCTTTTCGGTGATCTCCTTGGACTTCATGGCAGGCGCCTTCTCGAAGGGGATCACGTCGGAGGGGACTTCCTCGTAGACTTCCAGATTCTCGTCCACCTTGCCGGAACGGTTGCCGTTCCAGAAATAGGTCACATGGCCGTACTTCTGGGTCTCGGACAGGGCGTACTCATGGATTCCGGCGGCGCACAGCACCTCGGTCAGGGTGTGCTTGATGACGGGGGGCTGCACCAGATAATGCTGGGGGATCTTCAGGTCGCCGTCGTACTGGAGCATACCGGCAAACTTCACGCCGGTGTAGTCGCCCCGGTCGAAGTGGTCAAAGTCCTTGCGGTCAAAGGCCAGAGAGATCTCCTGCGCCCGGTCGCCCCGGAAGTTGAAGAGGATGACGCTGTCGCCGTTGGCGATCTTCGCCACAGGCTCGCCGCTCCGCTCGATCACAAAAGCGGGCAGATCCTGATCGATGCAACCCGTCTCTGCGCGGTAGGTCTCGATGGCCGCCTTGGCAGAGGGGAATCTTCTGCCGATTGCCTGAACGTGGGTGCGCCAGCCCTGCTCTACCATCGGCCAGTTGGCCTCGTAACGGTCCATGGTGATCTGCATACGGCCGCCGCCGGAGGCGATGGCGTAATCGCAGCCCTCGGTGTTCAGCTCGGCGAGAACCTTCTCCAGCATATCCACATACTCCAGCGCGGAGGTGGCGGGCACGTCACGGCCGTCCAGAAGGATGTGGCAGTAGGCTTTCTTCACGCCCTCGGCATGGGCTTCCCGCAGCATGGCAATGAGGTGATGGATGTTGGAATGGACGTTGCCGTCGGACAGCAGGCCCAGAAAATGCAGCGCCTTGCCGGAAACGGCGTTGGCAATCAGGTCTTTCCAGGTCTCGGAGGCATAGAGCGAGCCGTTTTCGATGGACTCGCCAACGAGCTTCGCGCCCTGAGAGTAGATCTGGCCGCAGCCCAGCGCGTTGTGGCCGACCTCGGAGTTGCCCATATCGTCGTCAGTGGGCAGACCGACGGCGGTGCCGTGGGCTTTCAGGTAAGTATGGGGGCAGGTGGCAAGCAGATGATCCAGCGTGGGGGTCTTAGCGACCGCGACCGCGTCGCCGCTGCCGCCGTCACCCTTGCCGACGCCGTCCATGATAACAAGAACAATGGGTTTTTCCATAATAAATCCCTCCAGAAAAAGAGCTATTCATACAAGTTTGCATTCTATTGGATTTTATTATTTTACATCATTTTTGCCGAACTTACAACCACTTTTTTAATTTTTCCGTAACGCCCAAAAAAGCTTCCGGAAAAATCAAAAAATGAGTGATTTTTCCGGAAGTTGTTAAATATGTTTGAACGGATTGTTCCCATGCTCAGACGTGGACGCTCAGTCGTCGTAGTCCTCGTCCCGTTTTCTTCTGTAGATGAGCAGGCCGATGAGCAGCAGGCTCAGCGTTCCGGAGACGATGAGAACGCCGATGAGGATACCGATTACCGGAGAGCTGTCCTTCTGTTCCTCGGGCAGCGTCGGGGGAACCGTTTGCTGCGTGGGAAGGGT
>ERZ825324.1191-NODE-1191-length-32248-cov-23.239027_pt1 | contig 32248 bp, 21 predicted proteins | sample MGYA00519859_ERZ825324 | MGnify/ENA primary metagenome ERZ825324 (study PRJEB31778, sample SAMEA3449198) | human gut metagenome | biome: human gut; feature: human-associated habitat; material: faeces | place: United Kingdom | collected 2010/2012 ...
TCTCCGGCACGCTGAAGATCTCGCTGGCGCAGTACCGTTCGCTGGAATCCTTCGCCATGTTCGCTTCCGATCTGGATGCGGCTTCGAAGGCTCAGCTGAACCGTGGTGCCCACCTGACCGAGCTCCTGAAGCAGCCGCAGTTCTCCCCGTATTCGATGGAACAGGAAGTCGTGTCCGTGTGGGCCGGCACCCATGGCAAGATGGATGACCTGCCAATCAGCGACGTGTTGCCGTTCGAAAAGGGCATGCTGGATTATCTGGATCACAACACCGATATCCTCAAGACCATTCGCGAGACCGAAGACTTCACCGCCGACACCGAGGCTGCCCTCGACAAGGCCGTGGAAGCGTTCCGTGAGACCTTCGTGACCAGCGCGGGCAAGCCGCTGGTCGAGAAGAAGCCTGACGAGAAGCACACCACTCCGGTCGAGCAGGAAAAGATCGTCGCAGGAGAGAAGTGATTCATGGGCTCGCAACTCGCATTGAAATCTAGGATCGCCTCCACCGCGTCGCTGGAGAAAATCTTCAACGCGCAGGAGATGATCGCGTCTTCGCATATCGCCAAGGCACGTGACGTGGCCTTGAACGCGAAGCCGTATACCGATGCGATTTTCGACGCCGTGCAAGCGCTGGTGGCCCATACCCATATCGACCATCCGATCGTGAAAAAGAACGAGGACAACCCTCGCGTGGCTGTCCTCGCTCTTACCTCGGATCGTGGTATGGCAGGTCCGTACACCTCCTCGATCATCCGCGAAACGGAATCGCTGTTGGCCCGACTCGATGAGCAGGGCAAGCAGCCGGAACTGTATGTGTATGGTCGTCGCGGTGTGACGTATTACAAGTACCGCAACCGTGATGTTGCCGGCACTTGGGAAGGCGATACCGACCAGCCCGGCGTGGAAGTCGCAGAGTCCATCTCGAAGGCACTGTTGGACGCTTATATGAAGCCGGCGGACCAAGGTGGAGTCTCCGAACTCTACATTGTGTTCACCGAATTCGTGAATATGGTGGTTCAGAAGGTGCGTGTGCTGCGCATGCTACCCGTTGAGCTCGTGCTTCCGGAACAGCCGGAATCCGGTCCTGTGCCGGAATCCGATGCCGATGCCGCGACTCCTCTGTATGCGTTCGAGCCAAGCGTTGACGAAGTACTCGACGCGATTCTGCCGAAGTACATCCAGTCCCGTATCCATGAATGCCTGCTCACCGCAGCGGCATCCGAGACTGCAAGCCGACAGAACGCCATGCACACGGCTACAGACAACGCTCGCAGCCTGATCGATGAACTGACTCGCAAGCTCAACGCTTCGCGTCAGGCATCGATTACCCAGGAACTTACCGAAATCATCGGCAGCGCTGATGCGCTGAACAAGAAGGAAGAGTAGGAACGCATATGGCTGAGAATCAGACCACAGCGGCTCCCGAGACGGCTGCAGAGCCGACCGCTGGACGCGTTACGCGTATCCAGGGTTCGGTTATCGACGTCGAATTCCCGGTGGGCCACCTGCCCGACATTTACAATGCACTTACCGTTGAACTGGCCAACACCGGTGTCCACGAAGAGGGCGAGACCACCAAGAAGATCACCCTTGAGGTTGAACAGCATCTTGGCGATTCCACCGTGCGTACCGTCGCTCTGAAGCCGACTGACGGCCTCGTGCGTGGCGCCACCGTGTATGACACCGGCGGCCCGATCTCCGTGCCGGTTGGCGATGTCACCAAGGGCCACGTATTCGACGTGTCCGGCAACATCCTCAACAAGAAGGCCGACGAGACCGTCACGGTCACCGAACGTTGGCCTATCCACCGCAACCCGCCGGCATTCGACCAGCTGGAGTCCAAGACCCAGATGTTCGAAACCGGTATCAAGGTCATCGATTTGCTGACCCCGTATGTGCAGGGTGGCAAGATCGGTCTGTTCGGTGGCGCAGGCGTCGGCAAGACCGTGCTGATTCAGGAAATGATTCAGCGTGTGGCCCAGAACCACGGCGGTGTGTCCGTGTTCGCAGGCGTCGGCGAACGTACCCGTGAGGGTAACGATCTGATCGGCGAAATGGGCGAAGCTGGCGTACTTGAGAAGACCGCACTGGTCTTCGGCCAGATGGATGAGCAGCCGGGTACCCGTCTGCGCGTGCCGCTGACCGCACTGACCATGGCAGAGTACTTCCGTGACGTACAGAACCAGGACGTGCTGCTGTTCATCGACAACATCTTCCGCTTCACCCAGGCTGGTTCCGAGGTATCCACCCTGCTCGGCCGTATGCCGTCCGCAGTGGGCTACCAGCCGAACCTGGCCGATGAGATGGGCGCGCTGCAGGAGCGCATCACGTCGACCCGTGGCCACTCCATCACCTCGCTGCAGGCCATCTACGTGCCGGCCGATGATTACACCGACCCGGCCCCTGCGACGACCTTCGCCCACCTGGACGCAACCACCGAGCTGTCCCGTGACATCGCCTCCAAGGGCATCTACCCGGCAGTCGACCCGCTGAGCTCCACTTCGCGAATCCTTGATCCGCGTTATGTGGGCCAGGCTCACTACGAGTGCGCCAACCGCGTCAAGGCGATTCTGCAGCGTAACAAGGAGCTGCAGGACATCATCGCCCTGATCGGTATCGATGAGCTCGGCGAAGAAGATAAGACCACTGTGAACCGCGCCCGTAAGATCGAGCAGTTCCTTGGCCAGAACTTCTACGTCGCCGAGAAGTTCACCGGCCGTCCGGGCTCCTACGTTCCGGCGGACGAGACCATCGAAGCATTCACCCGCATCTGCGACGGCGTGTATGACGACGTTCCGGAGCAGGCATTCTCCGGTATCGGCGGCATCGACGACCTCGAGAAGAAGTGGCACGACATGCAGAAGGAATACGGTGCGTGATGGCCGGATCGACATTGCAGGTGAACATCGTCGCCGCTGACCACCCTGTGTGGCACGGCACGGCGAAGTCCGTTACCATTCCCGCCTCCGAAGGCGGAATGGGCATCCTGCCCGACCACGAGCCTGTGCTGACCGTGATCAAGGAAGGAACCATCGTTGTGGTGGATCCTGAAGGCAATCGCTTCTCCTTCGAGGTGACTGACGGCTTCATCTCCTTCGATTCGAACAAGCTCACCGTCGCGGTCGAGCGTGGAACCAACGTGAAGCGCGCCGAATAAGCCGTTTCCGCTTGACGTAAGGTGGCCCGGTAATCGCAATATGTTTTTGTATTGCGATTACCGGGCCGCTTTTGTCTTTTACGTGGCTTTCCGCCGCCGCGAATACGTATGCCGTACGTACGGCGACGCGCATGGTAGGGTAGTGCCTCGTGCGAATTATTGTTGCTGACTGCTCTGCCGAATATTCCGGACGATTGAACGCCTCCCTGCCGCTCGCCAAGCGCGTGCTGCTCATCAAGGCGGACAACAGCCTGCTGATCTTCTCCGAACTCGGCTCATACAAGCCGCTCAACTGGATGTCCGCGCCATGCAGCATCAGGGACATCACCCCCGACCACGCCGATGACGACGTTGATACTGAAGTGCCGCAAAAGGTGATCCGCGCGTCGGCCGACAAATCGAACGACGTGCTGGAAGTGACGTTGCAGCACATCTATTCGGACGAATCGTACGACCTCGGCGAGGATCCGGGCCTCATCAAGGACGGCGTCGAAGACCATCTGCAGAAGTACCTGGCCGAACAGATCGAACGCATCGGCAAAGGCGCGAAGCTCGTGCGCCGCGAATACCCGACAGCCATCGGACCGGTCGACATCATGGCGATTGACGGCAACGGCGAGCACGTGGCCATCGAAATCAAGCGCAACGGCGGCATCGACGGCGTCGAACAGCTCACCCGCTACTGCGATCTGCTCAACCGCGACCCGCTGCTGGTCCCCGTGCACGGCATCTTCGCCGCGCAGACCATCACCCCGCAGGCCCGCGTGCTCGCGCAGGACCGCGGTTTCAAATGCCTGATTCTCGATTATGAGGAGATGAAGGGCACCGAAGACGACTCTCTACGACTCTTCTAATGAAAAAGCCTCCCGGGTGGGAGGCTTTTTGCGGTTAGACCGGCTGGATCAGTAGGCGGCGAGAATGTCGACCACGAAGACCAGCGTGGAATTCGCCGGAATCTTCTCCTGATCCTTGTTTCCGTAGCCGAGGCTCGGCGGCACCACCAGCAGCACCTGGGAACCGACCGTGTGGCCTGCCAGACCCTGCTTCCAGCCCTTGATCACGCTGTCAAGCGAGAAGGCGGAGGACTGTCCGCGGTCCCACGAGGAATCGAACTGCGTGCCGTCCAGCAGCCAGCCGGTGTAGTGCGCCACCACGGACTGCGTATCCTTGACCACAGCGCCCTTGCCCTTGATGAGGTCCTGGGAAACCAGGGAATCGGAGCCCTTATAGCCGTTCATGTCGATCGACGGCTTGCCGTCCTTGGCGAGCGTTACCTTCGGCAGGTCGGCCGGAACGCCCGCGACCTTCTCGCCGGTGGCCTTCTTCAGGTCCTTCGACTTGGACACCAGCGTGAGTACCATCAGGTACGAGGTGCCGGAGGAATTCGAGTCGTTCATGCCGAACGCCACGGTGGAATTGAGCTTGAGGCTCTTGAAGATCTTGTAGTAGTTCTCGGTCATCTGGCTGGTATCCGAGGTGACTACGGTGGAGCAGTCGGGGGTGTTCTTCTCCCACGTGCTGGCCAGTTCGGAACCATCCTTGACGCTGATGGCGATGCCCTGCGAGCAGACGCGGTCGCCGTCCTCGATCTGGGCTCCGTCGCCCTTCTGCAGCACCACGTAGCTGTTGTCCTCGACCGTCATCGGCGTCTTGAACGAGACGGTCGGCTTCTTGCCGAGCTCGCCCTTGGCGGTCACGCCGGCGATCTGGTGCATGCCGATTTTTTCGGAAGATGAGGAGGAATCCGAGTTCGACTTGTCGGATTTCGCGCTGGAATTACCGCCGCACGCAGTGACGCCCAGGCACATGATCGTTGCGCAGACTGCCGTGACGGCCTTGGAAAGAAGTGATTTACGCATAGGGCCAACCATAGCGGCAAAGCATGATTTTCATGTTTTTTTCAGGCTTGTGCAAACGGACACTGTAGAATGGAAAAGCTATGACTGTATTGCAGGAAGAACAAGAGAAGCCGCAGATCGAGACGGGCCCTACCCGGCATGCGAAGATCATGCGTGGCATCGTCACGCCTATTTTCGGCTTGCTTGCCATCGCATGCGTCGTGTTTGGCGTGTTGAATTCAACCGTCTGGAAACCGGACAATGAGATCACCGCCGCCGCTCCGGTGAACGGTTCGGAATACGTGGTCACCGATCCGAACGTGCTGCAGCTGGTAGACGGCCGCGTCAATATTTCGGCCAAATCCCGTGACAAGAAATCCAATGTGTGCATCGCCATAGGTTCCGCGCGCGATGTTGCCGGATGGATTGCGGGAAGCAAGTACATGCGCGTCTCCGGTCTGTCCGATTGGACGACGCTTTCCACCATGAAGGTCTCCGCGCAGGGAACCGCGGACAATTCCCAGAACCAGGTGGCTTTCAAGGACTCCGACATGTGGCGCACCATCAAGTGCAATGACGGTGCCGTTGATATGCAGGTCAAAGGATCGAACAGCAATAACGCCGAGGATGTTGTGGCGTTGATTGATTTCGGCAACCGCAAGGGAGATACGGTCACTCTGAATTGGGACCGTCGTAACCTGCCGAATTTCGCCATGCCGTTGTATCTTGCCGGCGGACTGCTGGCGATTCTCGCCGTGCTTTCCGCTTCCGTATTCGCCATGCCGCCGCATAAGCGCCGCAACAAGCGCGCTTTCGCCATGGTCGAAGGCGTTGGCGTCAACGAAGGCGATGAGAACGAGGTTTCGGCTTGGGTGAAGAACGCCGAAACCGCCGCCAGCAACAGGGCACGGAGCAGGTCGCGTCACGGCAGGCGTCGCCATGCGGAACATCGCACCGGCGGTCGTACGTCGTCGTTCGAGGAAACGCAACAGCCCGTCATCGTCGATCCTGTGGCACGTAACCTGGTCGCCGACCAGCAGAACACGATTGCGGAAAGCCAGCCGACTGTGTCCGAATCGACCGTATTTGAATCGACGGCGGGCGAATCGTCTGTTGACGACGAGGCGACTTCCGTGATCTCGCAGGATGAGCTTGCCGCGTATTTCGCTCGTCTTGCCCAAGAGGAGGTTCAGACGGAAACGCAGGAAGACGGCCAAGAGGAGGACCAGTGATGAGGAAGCGTAGTCAGGCGATTATCGCGGCCATGCTCGCGCTGGGAATGGCCGTCGGCATGTGCGGTTGCGAAGGCCAGCTGCCGACCCCGAAAGCCACCACCCGGCAGGATGCGCCGAACTTGAGCGCCAAGCAGGAGCAAAAGGTCCGCACGAGGATTCTCAAAACGCTCGACCAGTGCAATCAGAACCGTGACACTGATACGTTGCCGACGATTCTCGAAGGTCCGGAACTGGACATCCGCACCAGCGAGCTGAACGTAGCGAAAGCCACGGGCAATCTTGACCGTAAGACCACCATCCCCACGGATCTGGCCCAGGCCGTGATCTCCACGGATGCCGGCTGGCCACGGTCCGTGTTCTCCATCACGTCCACAACCAAGGACCAGCAGTCCAAGCGTCTGCTGGTGTTCAGGCAGGATTCCGCACGCCAGAACTACAAGCTGTGGGGTGTGGCGCGACTGTTCTCCGGCGTGAAGATGCCGAGTTTCGAAATCTCCAAAACCGGCAGCGCGCAGGGAACGCCTACGGACACCGGTCTGGTCATGACGCCGAAAGCGGCGGTGGACGCGTATGCGGACCTGCTGCAGAACGGGGCGAACAGCAAGTACGCCAGCAAATTCGCGGATGATGATCTGCGATCGAAGCTTGCCGATCTGACTGCCCAGGTGCAGAAGGCCATGGAGCTTAACGAAGGCACGCAGCAGCAGACCTTCGAACCGGTCAATGGAGCCATCAGCGTCATGCGTTCCGCGGACGGCGGCGATCTGGTGGTGGCGCAGATCAACTCCGAATGGACTCGTTCCGCCGGCGCTGGCCGTGAATCGCAGCCGGCCTCTGACGCGGAAAAGGCGCTGTTCGGCAATGGCAAGGCCACCAGCACCATGAAGACGAGCTATGTGAACGTCATCGCGCTGTATGTTCCGCCGGCGAATTCCGGGCAGAAAATCACCGCGGTCGGTTCCGAACGCCAGCCGGTGAAGGTCGAAGCGCTGTAAAACGACGGGTCCTTGGACGCGCATCGTCGGCGGTTTTCCGCCTATCGCGCATCCGTGGGAATGAAAACCGGGAAATCGTTGTTGGCACCTATAGTTGGTGCCAGCAACGATTTCGTGTTTTTGGAGGCAAGTATGGCAGAGCAGCAAGCGTTCCATCCGGGTGTTTCATTGGCGGGAGCCGTTGATCTGGAAGCGCTCAAGCATCAGGTGAAGGCCGGGCCGGGGCAGGCGGGCGGCGCTCCGGCGGCTGGCGGATATGTCATCGACACCACGGAGAACACGTTCCAGGCCATGGTGCAGACCTCCGCCACGTTCCCGATTCTGCTGTTCCTGTGGGTGCCGACCGACGACCGTCTGTTCGCCATGGCACGCGCATTGGGTGACGCGGTGAACAAGCTCAACGGCCAGATCCAGCTGTCCCGCATCGACATCGCATCCAATCCCTCCATCGCACAGGCGTTCCAGATTCAGGGCGCGCCGGCGCTGTTCGCGTTGATCGGCGGCCGTCCGATGCCGATTCTGCAGGGCCTTCCGTCCGACGAGGAACTGCAGCAGATCACAGACGTGGTCGTGCCGAAGCTTATCGCCGCCGCACAGCAGGCCGGCGTGACCGGCACCGCTCCGTATTCGGGCGATCCGGATTCCGACGCGGCCAATTCCGCATCCGCCGGCAGTGTGCAGGATCAGGTGCCGCCGGAACATCAGGAAGCGTACATGCTGGCACAGCAGGGCGATTACGCCGGTGCCGCCGCCGCGTACGAGAAGGTTTTGGAAGCCGATCCGAACGATACGCGCGCCGCCCGCGAACGTGCGAAGGCGCTGCTGCTGGCCCGTTCCGCCAATGCGGACGTGCGCGTGGTGCGTGCCGCTGCCGCCGACAAGCCGGACGATGTGGACGCGCAGCTTGCCGTCGCCGACATCGACATGATCGGCGGGCAGATCCAGGACGCGTTCGACCGTCTGCTTGATTTCGTGGCGGCGGGCCACAAGGCCGACATCGAGCCGGTGCGCCAGCGTCTGCTCGAATACTTCACGATCCCCGAGCCGACCGACGAGCGTCTGAAGCGCGCACGTCGTCGCCTCGCCACCCTCATGTACTGAGCGTGCAGCGCGTGCTGGTTGCGCCGAGCACTCTGATGCATTGAGCGCGCGTACTGACTTTCCCAACGATTGCAAGGTCTGCGTCACGTTTTTCGCCGAATCGTGTCGCAAACGGGCGCAGACCGTGTACAGTAGTGCGTTGCATGGGTTTGTAGCTCAGCGGATAGAGCGTCTGTCTCCGGAACAGAAGGTCGTGGGTTCGATCCCCATCAAGCCCACCGGGCAAGGCTCCAGTCGAACGGCTGGAGCCTTTTTGTTGCTCGTTTGTTGTATTTTTCCGCGGTTTTCCTTGCGATTCTGCCGTTTTCGTGCCTGCTGCGCCGTGTGGTGCCAACTCCGGCCATATCGTTCTGTGAACGGTTTTTCCCGCTTCCACCCATCGGAAAAGTATGATTTCAGGTGCGACGCAAATAGCGCATGTACGGGCATATTGGCACATACTTGGCGCGCGTTTACATACCTTGCGGCAACATACCTTACGACAAAGGAGAACAGTATGAGCGAAAAGCTGGAAGCAGTGGCCACCTCCGAAGCCCCGGCAGCACTCGGCGCCTACAGCCAGGCCGTGAAGGCCAACGGATTCGTGTTCGTCTCCGGCCAGTTGGGCATCGACCCGGCCACCGGCGAACTGGCCGGCGAGAGTGCGGGCGAGCAGGCCGCGCAGGCGCTGAAGAACATCAAGCACATCCTCGACACCGCCGGCTCTGGCATCGAGAATGTGGTCCGCGCCACCATCTACATGAAGAACGTCGAAGACTTCCACGAGGTCGACGACGTATACGCCAAGGTCTTCATCGGCTCCGTCAAGCCGGCCCGCGTGGCGTTCGGCGGCAACAACATCCCGAAGGGCGCGCTCGTCGAGATCGACGCCATCGCCGCGCTCTGAGCGTTCCGCGCATACCGCGAGTAGCGCGATCGACGGCCCGCATGCCTTCCCGGCTGCGGGCCGTCGCTGTTCCGGGCGTTCCTCCGCTCGCGGTCGATCCGACGATGCTCGCGCATTGCCGTGAGCCTGCCGTATAGTATTGCGATTGTGCGGCCAGCCAAAACACACGCCGCACCCAACCAAACGCGCAGGAAGCCGGAGGCAAGCATGGCGCAATCGCAAGCAGAGCAGCAGGCACAGGCGCAGATCGCCGGCGAACCGACGCGGACGAAGGAACGGCAGCCGCAGCCAGCGACCGGAACCGCCGCGGATCCCACGGCGCAAGCCCAGCAGAACGACGAGCAGGGCGGGCTGGAGCGCAAAATGGAGACGCGCCACCTGACCATGATTTCGCTTGGTGGAGTCATCGGAACCGGACTGTTTTTAAGCTCCGGCTACACCATCCACCAAGCCGGTCCACTCGGTGCGATTATCGCCTATGCCATCGGTTCCGTACTGGTCTACTTCATCATGCTGAGTCTTGGCGAACTCTCTGTGGCCATGCCGTACGCCGGCAGCTTCCACCTGTATGCGAAGCGTTTCATCGGCCCCGGCACCGCGTTCACCATCGCCGTGCTCTACTGGCTGAATTGGGCGGTGGCGCTCGCCTCCGAATTCACCGCCGCGGGCCTGCTGATGCAACGCTGGTTCCCGCATTCGCCCGCATGGATCTGGTCGGCCGCGTTCATCGTGGTCGTGTTCCTGCTCAACATCCTGTCGGTGCGCCTGTACGGCGAATCGGAATTCTGGTTCGCGTCCATCAAGGTGTTCGCCATCATCGCGTTCATTATCATCGGCCTGCTCGCCATGTTCGGCGCGATTCCGATCGCCGGCTATAGCCATGCGCCGATGTTCGAGAACTTCTACAGCGACGGCTGGCTGCCCAACGGCGTGCTGCCGATCTTCTCCACGCTGCTGACGGTCGTGTTCGCCTTCTCCGGCACTGAAGTGGTCGGCGTCGCCGCCGGCGAGACGAAGGACCCGTCCAAGGCGATTCCGAAGGCCGTGCACACCACCGTGCTGCGTCTGGCGATCTTCTTCATCGGCTCGATCGCCGTCATGGCGGCGCTGATTCCGTGGCGCAAGTCGGGCGTCGACACCAGCCCGTTCGTGCTCGTGTTCCAGTCGATCGGCATGCCGTTCGCCGGCGACATCATGAATTTCGTGGTGCTGACGGCCGTGCTGTCCGCCGCGAATTCCGGCCTGTACGTGTGCTCGCGCATGGTGTGGTCGCTCGCGCAGGAGGGTATGATTCCGCGCAAGCTCGCCAAAACGAACTTCCACGGCGTGCCCGTTTTCGCGGTGATGTTCAGCATGGCCGGCTCGCTGCTGGCGCTGCTGTCCTCCGTGGTGGCCGCTTCGACCGTCTACCTCGCGCTGGTCGCGGTTTCCGGCCTGGCCACACTGGTGGTGTGGGCGTCGGTTTCCGTCTGCCACTTGCGATTCCGCCACCAATGGCTCGCGCAGGGGCATACGGTTGGCGAGCTCAAGTACCGCGCGCCTGGCTACCCGTTCGTGCCGATCGTCGCGATTGTGATGTGCGTCGGCGCGCTGGTTCTGGTGATTTGCGATCCGTCGCAGCGCTCCACGCTGCTGTACATGATTCCGTTCGTGGCGCTGTGCTACACGGGCTACTACGCGTCCGTGGCGTGGCGTACGAAACGGCATGGCGGGCAGGACGATGCTCAGAACGCCTTGCAAAGCGTTCCGCAGGACGTATCGCAACCCCATCGTGAGGATGGACAGGAAGACTGATTCTGTCAGCGTGCCCGGTATTCTTGGAAGAATGAGTCCAGAAGCCCTTAGTGAACTGATTTTCAACATTGCCAACACCCTTGTCTCCGAAGGCAAGGCAGGCACCCTGACCGCCGATCTGATTCCGCCGCAGGCCAAGTTCGCCGTGATGCGCCCGAAGGACCGCGCACATGGCGATTGGGCGTCCAACGCGGCCATGCAGCTGGCCAAGAAGGCCGGCATGAAGCCGCGTGATCTCGCCGAACTGTTCGCCGCCGAACTGACCAATGCCGACGGCATCAAGTCCGTGGAAGTGGCCGGCCCCGGCTTCATCAATATCACGCTCGACTCCGCATCCGCGGCCGCAGTGGTGGACACCGTGCTCGAAGCCGGCAGCGACTACGGCAAGAACGACCACCTGTCCGGCAAGACCCTGAACCTCGAATTCGTATCCGCCAACCCGACCGGCCCGATCCACATCGGCGGCACCCGTTGGGCGGCCGTCGGCGACTCCATGGCCCGCGTGCTTGAGGCCAACGGCGCCAAGGTGGTGCGCGAATACTACTTCAACGACCACGGCGAGCAGATCAACCGCTTCGCCAAGTCGCTCGTCGCCGCGGCCCACGGCGAGGAAACCCCGATCGACGGCTACAAGGGCGCGTACATCGACGAAATCGCCAAGCGTGTCATCGACGAAGCCAACGCGGACGGCGTGGACGTGCTGAGCCTGCCGCGCGTCGACGGCGGCGCCGACCAGGACGGCAACCCGCTCGGCGAAGGCGATTCCGAACAGCGCGAGGAGTTCCGCAAGCGCGCCGTGCCGATGATGTTCGACGAAATCCAGCGTTCCATGAAGAACTTCCGCGTCAATTTCGACGTGTGGTTCCACGAGAACAGCCTGTATTCCGACGGCGAAGTGGACCAGGCCATCGCCGATCTGCGCGCCCGCGGCGACATTTACGAAAAGGACGGCGCCACCTGGTTCGAGTCCACCAAGCACGGTGACGACAAGGACCGCGTGATCATCAAGTCCGACGGCAACTACGCGTACTTCGCCGCCGACATCGCCTACTACCGCAACAAGCGCCACCGCGAGACCAACCCGGCCGACGTGGCGATTTACATGCTCGGCGCCGACCACCACGGCTACATCGGCCGCATGATGGCCATGTGCGAGGCGTTCGGTGACAAGCCGGGCGAGAACATGCAGATCCTCATCGGCCAGCTCGTCAACGTCATGAAGGACGGCAAGGCCGTGCGCATGTCGAAGCGCGCCGGCAACGTCGTCACCATCGACGACCTGACCGACGCCATCGGCGTGGACGCCTCCCGCTATTCGCTGGCCCGCACCGACTACAACTCCCCGGTGGACATCGACCTGAACCTGCTGTCCTCGCATTCCAACGAGAATCCGGTGTACTACGTGCAGTACGCGCACGCCCGCTCCTGCAACGTGGACCGCAACGCGGCCGCCGCCGGCATCACCTACGAAGGCGCCGACGTGAGCCTGCTCGACACCACCGCCGACGGCGAAGTGCTCGCCGCGCTCGCCCAGTGGCCCGCCCTGCTGCGCGAAGCGGGCGACCTGCGCGCCCCGCACCGCGTGGCCCACTACCTGGAGGACCTCGCCGCCACCTACCACAAGTGGTACAACGTGGAGCGCGTCGTGCCGATGGAGCTCACCGACCCGGAGGCCCGCGGGGAACAGGCCGACGCCATCCGCATCGCCAAGGCTCCGGAACCGGCGCGCGCCGCCGCCCGACTCAAGCTCAACGACGCCGTGCAGACGGTCATCGCCGAAGGCCTCGACCTGCTCGGCGTCACCGCCCCCGACAAGATGTGACCGGCAGGAGATAACGCAAACCATGTCTGTGAGTCCAATCTGGCCGGCCGGCTCGGCCGTGAACGACGAAGGCGAGATCACCTTCCACGGCCGTACCGCCGCAAGCCTGCTCGACGAATTCGGTTCGCCGCTCTACGTCATCGACACCGATGACGTGCGCGCCCGCGCCACGAAATTCGTGCATGCCGCGTCCCACGCGTTCAACAACACCGTCACCCACGTCAGCTTCGCCGGCAAAGCGCTGCTGAGCAAGGAAATCTGCCGCATCGTCACCGAATCCGGCATGCTCATCGACACCTGCACCATGGGTGAGATGCGCATCGCGCTCGCCGTGGGCGTCCCAGGCCGCCGCCTCGTGCTGCACGGCAACAACAAGTCCGATGCGGAAATCGAGCTGGCCATCGAACAGGGCTTCAACAAAATCGTGATTGACGAGCCGGATGAGCCGGCACGCATCGCCGCGATCGCCAAGCGGCTCGGCAAGCGCGCCCGCGTCATGCTGCGCGTCACCTCCGGCATCCACGCCGGCGGCCACGAATTCGTGTCCACCGCGCACGAGGACCAGAAGTTCGGCGTGGCCCTGCTCCCCGCCGGAGCCGACGCGGGCAAGCTTGCTGTGCTCGACGACCTGACCGACGTGACGCCGGCAGGGTCGAACGCACGATTGGGGGAGAACGCGTCTTCCGCCGACGGCTCCGACCACTCCGCCCACGCGGAACGCAAGCTCCAGTACGACGTCAAATACCCGTACGACCTGAGCCACGAGAAGGTCTCCGAAGGCGACCGCAAGCTCGCCGAAGCCATGACCATGGTGGCCGACGGTCCGGCGCTCGCCGTGCTGAAGGACATCTACCACCATCAGGACGTGCTCGAACTGGTCGGCGTGCACTCGCACATCGGATCCAACATCCATGACGCGGACGCTTTCATCCAGGCGGCCAAGCGCATGATGCTGCTGCGCAAGACCTTCTACGCCACCGATGCGTACACCCTGCCGGAGGTCGATCTGGGCGGCGGCTATTCCGTGGCCTACACCGACGGCGAGGATTCCATGGACATCGACGTGGAGCTCGGCAGGCTCGCCGACGCGGTCAGCACCGTGAACCGCGCGCTCGGCATGCCGGCCCCGGTCATCTCCTTCGAGCCGGGCCGCTGGACGGTGGCCCCGACGGGCGTCACGCTGTACCGCGTGGGCACCGTCAAGCCGGTGCAGCTGAACGGTGAAGCCAAAGACAAGGGCGGCAATCCGGTGACGGAACGCGTGTACGTGTCCGTGGACGGCGGCATGTCCGACAACATCCGCCCGGCGCTGTACGGCTCCGACTACACCGCGAGAATCGCGAATCGCAAGGGATCCGACGAGACCAAGCTGTGCCGCGTGGTCGGCATGCACTGCGAATCGGGCGACATCGTCGTCAACGAGGTGCGTCTGCCGGCCGACATCAGGCGCGGGGACATTCTCGCCGTGCCCGTCACCGGCGCGTACGGCCGCACGATGGCCAGCAACTACAACCAGGCGCTGATTCCCGCCGTGGTCGGCGTCGGCGAGGCCGGCGCACACGTCATGATCCGCCGGCAGACGATCGACGATCTGCTGAGCTGGGACGTCAGCGAATAGTCCACGATTGCGTCTCACGGTATGGACGGTTTTCGGGCTTCCTTGCGGGGAAAGCTTCGGAAACCGTCCATTTTCTTGATATTCCGCGGCCTTACGTCATATTGAGACCGTACAATAAGCAAGGTCACACCAATACTTCACATTCAAGGGAGGATGCCTTGGCACAGGAAGATGTTGCGCCGATTCGCGTTGGATTGCTGGGCGCAGGTACCGTCGGTTCCCAGACCGCACGCCTGCTGGTCGAGCAGAAGGACGAGCTTGCCGCACGTATCGGCCGCCCGATCGAACTGACCGGCGTCGCCTGCCTTGACCCGGCGGAAACCGATCCGTTCCCGTGGATCGACAAGGCCATCGTGACCACCGACACCATGAGCGTGGCCACCAATTCCGACATCGTCATCGAGCTGATCGGCGGCACCGGCGTGGCACGCAAGTTCGTGCTCGCCGCCATCGAATCCGGCGCCTCCGTGGTCACCGCCAACAAGGCGCTGCTGGCCAAGTACGGTCCGGAAATCTACGCGGCCGCCGAAGCCAAGGGCGTCGACATCTACTTCGAAGCCTCCGTGGGCGGCGCCATCCCGTTCCTCAAGCCGCTGCGCGAATCCCTCGTCGGAGACAAGGTGACGAGCATGCTCGGCATCGTCAACGGCACCACCAACTACATCCTCGACGAGATGACCACCAAGGGCCTCGACTTCGATGACGTGCTCAAGGACGCACAGGCCAAGGGCTACGCCGAAGCCGATCCGACCGGCGACATCGAGGGCTACGACGCGGCCAACAAGGCCGCCATCATGGCCACCCTCGGCTTCCATACCTCCGTCACCATCGACGACGTCTCCGTCGAAGGCATCACCAAGATCACCGCCGACGACATCGCCGCCGCCACCGCGGAAAACAAGGTGATCAAGCTGCTCGCCGTCGTGGAGAACACCGATGCCGGCGTGTCCGCGCGCGTCTACCCGGCACTGATCTCCAATACCCATCCGCTGGCCTCCGTGCACGGCTCCTTCAACGCCGTGTTCGTCAAGGCCGAAGCCGCGGACGACCTCATGTTCTACGGCCGCGGCGCCGGCGGCGCTCCGACCGCCTCCGCGGTCGTCGGAGACGTCGTGACCGAAGCCCGCCATATCGCACAGGGCTGCACCGGTCCGTCCATCCCGCTGTACAAGGATCTGAAGAAGGCTCCGATCGAGGCGTCCAAGGCCGAGTTCGCGGTCCGTTTCGTGATTCACGACAATCCGGGCGTGCTCGCCGCGATCGCAGCCAAGTTCGCCGACCATGGCGTGTCCATCAACGGCGTGAACCAGGATCTGAAGCCGACGCTGAAGGATCCGGGCTATGACGGCGAGCTGCAGCAGCTGCGTCTGGTCACCCACATGACCGACGAGCTCACCCTGCGCGAAACCGTCAAGGACGTGTGCGAGCTGGATTGCGTGTGCGGAGAGCCGTCGATCCTGCGCGTGCTGAACTGATATCGGATGCGATTCGGGCCCATGATGCGATTGACATGCAAGCCATGCCAAGCCGCCGTCATGGGCCCGAATACGATGCACGGGTGCGGTTCCCCCTGAAATTTGACTCTGGCACTGCCACGGTATACGGTGCTTGATTTGTAATGAAGATGTGACGAAGGACGACGAGAGATGACTCCAGTTACCCGCAAGGTGCGTGTGAAGGTTCCGGCCACCAGCGCCAATCTTGGCTCCGGTTTCGATACGGTCGGTTTGGCCTTGGACTATCATGACGAGCTTGAATTCACGCTGAGCGCCGACCCGGTGAACACCGCGGCGCAGGTGATGATCGAAGGCGAGGGCGAGGACACCCTGCCACGTGACGAGACGCACCTGGTGGTCTCCACGTTCCGCCGCGCATGCCAGACCTTCGGCCTGGGACGCGTCGGATTCATCCTGCAGGCGCACAACAACATCCCGCAGGCGCGAGGCATGGGCTCCTCCGCCGAGGCCATCGTCGCCGGCATCGCCGCCGCGGCAGCCTTCGCGCAGGACGACGACCTCAACCGCGACGCCGTGTTCGAGCTGGCCGCCGCCATCGAAGGCCATCCGGACAACGTGGCCCCGGCCGTGTACGGCGGCCTGACCATGTCCTGGGACATGGAGACCGCGGAAGGTGTCGGATCCGTGCCGATTCCAGGCGGCGAGCCGATGCACAACGGCTTCCATACCATCAATTACCGCGTGGCGGACGATCTGACCGCGGCCGTGTTCGTGCCGGACTACGAGCTGTCCACCGAAAAGGCCCGTCAGGCGTTGCCGACTGAGATTCCGTTCAAGGACGCCGTGCACAACGTCTCCCGTGTGAGCCTACTGCCGGCCGCCATGAACCCCGCGATGCTGGCCTCCGGCTCGCGTCAGAACGCCAACGCACTGCTGTTCGCGGCCACGCAGGACCGCCTGCATCAGCCGTACCGCGCCTCGCTGATGGAGCCGTCCTGGGCGCTGATCGAGAAGATGCGCTCCCACGGCTTCGCCTCCACCGTGTCCGGCGCCGGCCCATGCGTGCTTGTGCTGCACCATGGCGACGCCCACGAGGAACTCGAACGGATCGCCGCCGAAGAGCTGGCATCCGGCCATTGGCGTGTGCTGCATCTCGCGGTCGACACCAAGGGTGTGCAGGTGGAACGCGCATGAGCATCCCGCTGATTCTCGCCTCCCAGTCCCGTCCACGCCGTGACGTGCTGTTCTCCGCCGGCATCTGCCCGACCATCCGTGTCTCGCACGTCGACGAGCCTGCCGCGCTCGAACGCGAGGCGGCCGCGCTTGGCGTCACCGTGAACGACCTGAGCGTCGAACAGCGTGTGATGATTCTCGCCACGGCGAAGGCCGAGGCCGTGCACCAGGCGTATCGCAACATCGCCGATACCGCGGCGCACGCGCGCGGGGAGCGCGTGGTCGGCTTCCCGCTCCGGGCAGCAGACGATCGCGACGCATCCTCGGCGGGCACAGCCGCACGCACGGACAGCGCGCAGTCCGCCGACGAGACGAAGACCCGCGATTTCTCCGGCATCGCCATTCCCACCGTCGCCGAGCCGATCGCCGATTTCGTGGATGGCCGTCCGAGCCTGACCCGTTCGAAGGCCGGCCCGCTGATTCTCGGCTGCGATTCCATGTTCCTGCTGGACGGCGAATGCTACGGCAAGCCGCATAGCGAAGAGGTAGCGCGCGAACGGCTGCGTGCCATGCGCGGTGCCACCGGCGAGCTGTGGACCGGCCATTGCCTCATCGACTTCGCGTCGGGCCGCATGGTGCGCGGCGCCAGCAAAGCGACCCTGCACTTCTGCGAATATTCCGACCTGGATATCGAACGCTACATCGCCACCGGCGAGCCGCTGGAAGTGGCCGGATCGTTCACTTTGGAAGGTTTCGGCGGCGCGTTCATCGACTCGATCGAAGGCGATCCGCACGGCATCATCGGCCTGAGCCTGCCGTTGGCGCGCCGTCTGGCGGCGCAATTGGGCGTCGAATGGACCGACCTGTGGAACGTCACCCGCTCCGACCTTGTGCCGGACGCCGAATATGATGCGAAAACGGGTGCCGCGAAGCCGCTGCCGCCCAAGGAGAACGTGCACCAGCCGGGAGACGGCTGGGTCGATTGCGCCTGCGGTCGCAAGCATTGGGGCACGAACGGCGCGTCCGGCGTGCTCTTGGCCCGCCGCAGTGAGACGACCGGTGAGGTGACGCACGTCGTCATGCAGCACCGCGCGGTATGGAGCGCGGAAGGCGGCACGTGGGGCATTCCCGGCGGTGCCACCGCCGATGGCGAAAGCCCGATCGAGGGCGCACTGCGCGAATCGTACGAGGAAGCCAACATCACGCCGGAGGACATCGACGTGGTCGGCTCATACTGCGAGGACCACGGCCCATGGTCGTATACCACGGTGTTCGCCTTCGAAAAGCCGGGGCATCGTGTCGAGCCCAAGGCCAACGACGACGAAAGCATGGAGATCGAATGGGTGCCGGTCGATGACGTGCCCAACCGCAAGCTGCTGACCGCCATGCGCACCGATTGGCCCAACTTCGCGGCGCGTCTGCGTGCTTTGGCGGCCGTGCGGTAGCCTGCGCGCAGTGTGCCGCATCCTTGGAGCATGAGGGTTGTTAGCGCTAACTGAAGTTGCGTGTACAATAGGCGAACGTACCAACAGTTGTGTGCGAAAGGCGACGGGGCATGGCAGGCAAACGCAATGCGGGCAATAAGCGTCCTTCGATGTTCGAAGTGGCGAAGCTGGCTGGTGTGAGCCACCAGACGGTCTCGCGCGTCATCAACCATTCGCCGGACGTCTCCGACGCCACCCGCGAGAAGGTGCAGAAGGCCATCGACCAGCTCGGATACCGTCCCAGCAACTCCGCCCGCGCGCTCGCCTCGCACCGGTCCCGCACCATCGGCCTGATCGCCGGCGGCCAGCATTTCTATGGCCCGATTTCCACGATTTCCGCGATTGAGACGATGGCCCGCCAGCATGGCCTGTTCGTGACGGTGAGCATGGTGCATGAGGCGCTGTGCTCGCAGGAGGAATTCGACGACCTGTGCCGCACCTTCGACGAGATGAACGTCGATGCGTTCATCTTCCTCACGCCCACCGATGTCATGTTTTCCGCGGCATGCCGGACGCGGATCGCGCAGCCTCGTGTGATCGTCACATCCACGCACGGTGGCATCGGCGTGCAGGACGGCCTGCGGCTGATGAAGTCCGCCGACCGCCGCCGCGTATCCGTCGTCGGCATGGACCAATGGTCCGCGATGGCCGACGTGATGCATCTAGTCGTGGAATACGGGCACCGTTCGGTGCTGTATTTCGCCGGTCCCAAGGAGTGGCGCGACGCGGCGACGCGCCTGCTGGCATGGAACAAGCTATGCGCGGCCAATGCGGTCAATTCCGTGACGGTGCAGTGTGAGACCTGGGAATCCTCTGAAGCGTACGGCAAGATGAACCACATCCTCGACAACATCGGCCGCACCGGCGGCAATCTGCCGACATGCATGGTCTGCGCCAACGACAGCCAGGCCGTGGGTGTGGCCCGCGCGCTGCATGAGCATGGCGTGCGCATTCCGCAGGATGTGAGCCTGGTGGGTTTCGACGACATGCCTGCCATGGACAATATGTTCCCGCCGCTGACCACGGTCCGCCCCGGCTTTGAGCAGCTGGGTGTCGCCGCCATGCGCGAGACGCTGTACCTGCTGGGCGCGGGGGAGGAGAACTCCTTCGGATCATCGCAGCATGGCGTCGGACTGGTGTCGGCGCAGATGGTCAACCGCAGCTCCCTGGGTCCTGTCCGCCGTCGCTAAGGCGCTGCTTCTTCTCGATTTGTTTATATATTCATTGCTCCGATGACACGTCGGATTTGGTGCGTCACGGGTTTGTGCCTACAATAGTGAGCGTTAACAGTGAGCGCTAACATTCAGTTGACAGAGTGGTTGCGAGGCGCTCGGACGCAAGGAGTTCGTGAACTATGACGCAAGAGCAGGTCGCAGTGACCGCCGAGAAGATCCGCGCAGGCAAGACGAGCCTGGGCATCGAGTTCGGCTCCACCCGCATCAAGGCGGTGCTCATCGATGACGCCTACCACACCATCGCGGCGGGCGACTATGAGTGGGCCAGCCATCTCGAGGACGGGCTGTGGAGCTACACCCAGGAGGAAATCTGGAAGGGTTTGCAGACCGCATACGCCCGGATGGCCGGCGACGTCGAAACCGCCTACGGCGAACGGCTGACCCACGTGGGGCACATCGGCTTCTCCGCCATGATGCACGGCTACCTCGCCTTCGACAAGTCCGGCGAACTGCTCGTGCCGTTCCGCACCTGGCAGAACACCAACACCCACGAAGCCCATGAGAAGCTTTCCGAGCTGTTCCAGTACAACATTCCGGAACGCTGGTCCGTGGCACACCTCTACCAGGCAGTGCTCAACCACGAGGAGCACGTCTCCAAGGTGGACTACATCACCACACTCGCCGGCTACGTGCACTGGAAGCTCACCGGCGAGAAGGTGCTCGGCGTGGGCGACGCCTCCGGCATGTTCCCGATCGATCCGACCACCCACGCCTACGAAACCGAATTCATCGAGAAATTCAACGCGCTGCCGGAAGTCGCCGCCCAGCCGTGGAAGCTCGCCGACCTGTTGCCGAAGCCGCTCGTGGCGGGCACTCCGGCCGGCACGCTCACCGCCGAAGGCGCCAAACTGCTCGACCCGACCGGCACCCTTCAGCCGGGCGTCGTCCTCGCCCCGCCGGAAGGCGACGCGGGCACCGGCATGGTCGCCACCAACTCCGTGCGCGTGCGCACCGGCAACGTCTCCGCCGGCACTTCGATTTTCGCCATGGTCGTGCTCGAGCACAAGCTGGCGCGCCTGCATCCGGAAGTCGACCTCGTCACCACCCCAGCCGGCGACCTGGCCGGCATGAGCCACGCCAACAACTTCACTTCCGATCTCAACGCCTGGGTCGGCCTGTTCGGACAGTTCGCCGCCGCGATCGGCCAGCCGGTCGATGCCGGCACGCTGTACGGCACGCTGTTCCGCGCCGCGATTGCGGACGATGTCGACGCCGACTGCGGTGGTCTGCTCAACTATCCGTTCCGCTCCGGCGAATTCCTGGCTGGCCTGCCGGAAGGCCGACCGCTGTTCGCCCGCAGCCCGGAGGCGCGCATGAGCCTCGGCAACTTCATGAGAACCCAGCTGTTTAGCGCCTTCTCGCCGGTCAAGATCGGCATGGATGTGATGACCAAGGACGAAGGCGTCGCCGTCGACTCGCTCGTCGGCCACGGCGGCATCTTCACCACGCCGAAGGTCGCGCAGAAGATCCTCGCCGCCGCATTCGACACCCCGATCAAGGTCATGGCCACCGCCGCCGAAGGCGGAGCGTGGGGCATGGCCGTGCTCGCCGACTATCTGTGGCACGCCGACCAGCCGCTCGCCGACTACCTCGACGCCCGCGTCTTCGCCGACGCGGCCTCCACCACGGAAGCGCCGGATGCCAACGACGTGGCCGGCTTCGAAGCCTTCTTCGACCGCTTCCGCAAGGGGCTGCCGATCGAGCATGCCGCCATCGAAAGCATCCCGCTGGAAACCAAATAACCGTCCATCGCAACAACAGCAAGCCTGACGAAAGGAACACAATATGGCAACGTTGGCTGATTACGGCCCGGAAGTACGAGCTGAAGTCAAGCAGGTGCGCGAAGTGGTCGCCACCCTGCACGAGCAGCTCATCAAGTGGAATCTGGTGGTGTGGACCGCAGGCAACGTCTCGCAGCGCCTGCACACCGCCGACCTGATGGTCATCAAGCCGTCCGGACTGCGCTACGAGTACCTCACCCCAAGCTCGATGGTCGTGTGCGACCTTGACGGCAACGTGGTCGACGGTGCCGAAGCGCCGAGCTCCGACACCGCGTCCCACGCCTACATCTACCGCCACATGCCCGACGTGTACGGCGTGGTGCACACCCACTCCACCTACGCCACCGCATGGGCGGCCACCGGTCAGAACATTCCGTGCGGCCTGACCATGATGGGCGACGAGTTCGGCGGCCCGGTGCCGGTCGGCCCGTTCCGCCTCATCGGCTCCGAAGCCATCGGCGAAGGCGTGGTCGAAACCCTGAAGAAGTATCCGAAGTCCCCGGCCGTGCTCATGCAGAACCATGGTCCGTTCACCATCGGCAAGGATGCTGAGGCCGCCGTCAAGGCAGCCGCCATGACCGAAGAGGTGGCGCACACCATGTGGGCCGCCAAGCAGCTCGGCGACATCATCCCGATCTCCCAGGAAGACATCGACAGCCTTAACGACCGCTACACCAACGTCTACGGCCAGCACTGACGCGACGGAAACTGAAACGACAAACCCAACAACGAAGTAAGGAATAATCCAACATGGCAATGGAAAACCCATTTGAAGGCAAGGAAATCTGGTTCGGCGTCGGATCGCAGGACCTGTACGGCGAGGAAGCGCTGCGCCAGGTGGCCCAGCAGACCGGCGAGATGGTCGACTTCCTCAACGCGACCGGCAAGATCCCGGCCAAGATCGTGCTCAAGCCGACCCTGAAGTCCTCCGACGGCGTCAAGGCCTTCATGACCGAAGCCTCCGCCAACCCGAACGTCATCGGCGTGATCACCTGGTGCCACACCTTCTCTCCGGCCAAGATGTGGATCCGTGGTCTCGAAGTGCTCACCAAGCCGCTGCTGCAGCTGGCCACCCAGCACCACAAGGAAATCCCGTGGGAGACCATCGACATGGACTTCATGAACCTGAACCAGGCCGCCCACGGCGACCGTGAGTTCGGCTACATCGTGTCCCGTCTGGGCATTCCGCGCAAGATCGTCGTCGGCCACTACACCGATCCGGAAGTCGCCGAAAAGGTCGGCACCTGGGCTCGCGCCTGCGCCGGCTGGGATGCCTCCCAGAACATGAAGGTCATGCGTTGGGGTGACAACATGCGTAACGTGGCCGTCACCGAAGGCGACAAGACCGAAGCCGAGCGCGTGTTTGGCGCTTCGATCAACACCTGGGCCGTCAACGACCTCGTCGCCGCCTACGAGAAGGTCAAGGACAGCCAGGTCAAGGACCTCATCGAAGACTACAAGGCCAAGTACGACGTGGCCCCCGAGCTGCTTGATTCCCGCTACGATGAGCTGTTCATCGCAGCCAAGGAAGAGGCCGCCATGGTCAACATGATGCGTGAGAACGGTTGCACCGCCGGCGTCGACAACTTCGAAGACCTCGGCACCCTGCCGCAGCTGCCGGGCGTCGGCCCGCAGCGCTTCCCGTCCGAGTACGGCTGGGGCTTCTCCGCCGAAGGCGATTGGAAGACCTCCGTGCTGGTGCGCATCGGCGCCGTGATGGGCTACGGCCTTGAGGGTGGCGCCTCCCTGATGGAGGACTACTCCTACAACTTCGTGCCGGGCAACGAGTTCGACATGGGCTCCCACATGCTGGAAGTCTCCCCGTCCATCGGCACCATCGCCAAGCCGAAGCTGGCCATCTACCCGCTGGGCATCGGCGGCAAGTCCGACCCGGTCCGTCTGGTGTTCTCCGGCAAGCCGGCCGACGCCGTCGTGGTCTCCATGGCCGACGAGCGCGAACGCTTCCGCCTGCTCATGGACGAGGTCACCATCGTCGAACCGCAGGGCTCCCTGAAGAACCTGCCGTGTGCCCGCGCCGTGTGGAAGCCGAAGCCGGACCTGAAGACCGCCGTGCAGTGCTGGATCACCGCCGGTGGCTCCCACCACACCTGCATGACCACGTCCGTCGGTCGTGAGGCTTGGGAGGATTTCGCCCGCATCGCCGGCGTCGAACTCGCCGTCATCGACGAGAACACCAACGCCCGCCAGTTCGAGAAGGAGCTGGAGCTGAGCGAAATGTACCACCGCCTCAACAACCGTCACTGAAATAACGGAGCGTTAACAGCACGGCAGGAAACTTGACGTACCTTCGTACGCCGGCGTTTCCTGCCGCACTGTTACCGCACGCGTTATCTCAGCGATACGGGGTGCGCTTAAAAAACAGCACGGCGGGGAAGTTGACGTACTTTTGTACGCAGCGTTCCCCGCCGTGCTGTTTTTGTTTACCTATGTGCGGCTCAGCGCTTGCCGGCGTACAGCTGCTGGTCGATCACGTCGGCGAACACGCGGTTCACTGCCGGACGCACCACCTTCAGCGACGGCGTCAGGCACTTGTTCTCCTGTGTGAACTGCGCATCCAGCACCACGAACTTACGCACGGATTCGGCGCGCGAAACCGTCGCGTTCGCCTTGTCCACATACTTCTGAATCTCGTCATGAACGGCGGCGGTAGCCGCCACGCGGTCAAGCGGCGTATCCGCGGACAGGCCCACGGACGGCAGCCAGGCCGCCAATCCTTCCGGATCGAGCGTGACCAGCGCGCCGATGAACGGACGATTATCGCCCACCACCACGGCATGCTCCACAATCGGACACTTCGCAATCTCCTGCTCCATCGGAATCGGCGACACGTTCTTGCCGCCGGCGGTGATGATGATGTCCTTCTTGCGGCCCGTAATCGTAATACGACCCTCATCGTCGATCGACGCAAGATCGCCGGTGCGCAGCCAACCGTCCTTGGTGAACACCTCGGCCGTTTTCTCCGGCAGATTGTGGTAACCCATGAACACGTTCGGTCCCTTGACCTGCAGCTCGCCATCGTCGGAAATACGCACGGACGATCCCGGCGCAGGCTGGCCGACGGTACCGATCACATTGTCCGTGACGCGGGTCGCGGCAAACGGCGCCGCGGTTTCCGTCATACCGTAGCCCTGGATCATCGGCAGGCCGATGCCATTGAAGAAATGCGCCAGCGACGCGTCCAGCGGAGCGCCACCGCACGCCACATAACGGATACGCGGGCCCAACGCGCCACGCACGGTGTGGTATACGGACGCCTCATACGACAGGTGTTCGGCGGTCTGCTTCATGGTCGGTTTCTCGCCAGCCTGCTGCATGCGCGACCAGTCGCGCGCGGACTCGGCGGCCTTGAGGAACAGGCGGCCCTTCCAACCCATGCCGGCCTTGCGGGAAGCCGCGTTGTACACCTTCTCGAACACGCGCGGCACGCCCAGCAGGTACGTCGGCTCGAACGAACGCACATCCGGCAGCAGCGTCTTGGTGTCCGGCAGATAGCCGACCACGCCGTCATCGGAAGCGATCGACGCGTACTGGATGAAGCGCGCGAAGCAGTGGGCGAGCGGCAGGAACAGCAGCAGACGCGGATGGTCTTCAAGAATCATCTCGTGCAGCGCAAGGCTGCCGGCACGCGTGATCGACACGAAATTGCGATGCGACAGCTCGGCACCCTTCGGTGCCCCCGTGGAACCGGACGTGTACACGATGGTGGCCAGATCGTCGGCACGCACCGACGCGATACGCTCGTCCAGCTCTTCGTCGGACACGGTGACGCCCAATCCCTCCAGCGCGCCCATGGCATTGGCGTCGAGCATCAGAATATGCTTCAGAGACGGGCAGCGGCCAATCACGGAATCAAGACGGTCGAAGCGTTCGCGATCGTCGGCGATGGCGAGCTTCACATTGGAATCGTTGAGAATGCGTTCGGACTGAGCCGCGGAATCGGTGTCATAGATCGGCACATTGACCGCGCCGATTGCGGCCAGTGCGAAATCAAGCACGCCCCACTCGTAACGGGTGGTGGAGAAGAGGGTGACGGCATCCCCCTTGCCGATGCCGAACGCGATCAGGCCTTTGGCCGCGGAGAGCACGTTCTTGTGGAATTCGCCGGTCGTCACCTTGGTCCACTGGCCCGGAGCGGTTTTGCGTTCCGCGATCACGGTGTCTTCGCCGGTGCGCTTGATGCGTTCGGTAAGCAGGGAGTAGATGGATTCGTCGTCGCGTACTTCGACGGATGCGCCCGGGGTCGTGTACTCGGTGAGCATGAAGTGTTCTCTTTTCTTGCGTTTCCGCGGTTTTCGTGGGTTTTGCGATATATGCGATCGCTGCGATTGCGGTGATCGGTGACGTGCTTTTCGCGTCCTGTGTCGCGCCTCGCATATCGTAAGTTACGGTGACGTAAGTCCGCATTGTAAGAAACAACAAGAAATATGGCGACGGGTTTGTTTGAACTGACAAAGTGGCACGAAACGTCAACGGAACGGGGGATTGGTACATGGATGCGTCATCTCGAAAAAAAGGTTTGACGCGTTCGATCGCAGGGTGTCCAACGGGTTGCGCGACGGGTTCGAGAGGGGTGGCCCTTACGGGCGAAAACGGTGGAAAATGCGGCAAAACTGGGCGGAGTGACGTTGCGAACCACAACATGTTCCGTGTACACTCAAGTTTGGCGCAACTACCCCTTGCGCCTAGGCTGTTTGCTCAACGGCGAACATTCAGCCGCCTCACTTTTCGCCGTTCCCTTGGTTTTCTGTGGTTTTGCTGTTGTGCATTTGCTTGCGAGTTCTGATGGTTTTCTGGATTTTTCCGACGATTTTCTGCGATTGCCGTTCCGTCATTGCCTTTCGTCGGTATGCCCGATACGCTTGGAGCGGATGGCGGTATTGCAAACGATTGGAAAAGGGGCATGATGTTCGACAAGCGGCTGTTTTCCTTGGTTGACGGCGTCGGTCGATTGATCGCGGCGAAAGTCGCCTGCCAATGGCTGGGCCTCGTGGCCAACATCGCCTTCGTCGTGGCTGTGGTGCGTATGCTGCAACCGCTGTTCGCGCCCGTACCGTCCGCCACCGCGCCCTGCATCGCCATTATTCTTATTGCCGCGGTCGTGCGATTCGTCACCATTCGCGCCGCCGCACGTTTCGGTAGCGAGGCCGCCGAACGCGTCAAACTCGCGCTGCGTGAGAAACTGTTCAATAAGATGCTCGCGCTCGGCCCGTCCTACGCGCAGCGCGTGCGCACCGCCGGCGTGGTGCAGTCCGCGGGCGAAGGCATCGAACAAATCCAAAGCTTCTTCGAACTGTTCCTGCCGCAACTGTGCTACGCCGTGCTCGCCCCCATCACGCTGTTCGCCGTGCTTGCGCCGATCGACCTGCCCACCGCCGCGACGCTGCTCGCCTGCGCGCCGCTCATCGTGCTCATCGTCGGCATGGTGGCGATGCGTGCTGCCCGCGTATTCAAGAAATACTGGGGCAAATACACGGATATGGGCGCCGCGTTCCTCGACAATCTGCAGGGACTTGAGACGCTGAAAACCTTCGACGCGGACGAGCGCGCCGCACGAGTCATGGACGAGAAGGCCGAACAGTTCCGCGTGATGACCATGAACGTGCTGCAGATCCAACTGCGTTCGCTCACGGCGATGGATGCCGTGGCGTACGGTGGCGCGGCCGCCGGTATCGGCGTTGCGATATGGCGATTTGTATCCGGCTCGCTCTCGCCGTCTGGCGTTTTCGCGCTGTCCGGCGTGCTGCCGCTTGGTTTGACGCCGATCGCCGCGGTATTGCTGACGATTCTGCTAGCCGCCGATTTCTTCATTCCGCTGCGACAGCTCGGCTCGTATTTCCACGTTGCGATGAACGGCATGACGTCCACGAAACGTATTTTCGCGCTGCTCGACGCGCCCGAACCGGAGCATGGCAGCAAGGAACTGCCGGAATTCGGGGCTTCCGGGCGTGGTGTCGGCGTGGAGTTTCGTGGTGTTTCGTACCGGTATGCGGACGCGGATGTGGATGCTGGGGGTACTGCTGGTGCGGGGCCTGACGCTGCCGGGTCTGCGGGTGCCGGTGTTGCGAGTCCCCGTCGTATATCGTCCACATCGCATTCCGATATGCGGAACGCGGATGCGGACAGCGTTGATGAGGGCGGCGGCGCGGGTGACGCGCGCGAAACGCGCTACGCCTTGCGCAACGTGGCCCTCCGTGCGCTGCCCGGCGAAGTCACTGCGATCGTCGGGCCATCCGGTTCCGGGAAATCCACATCCGTCCAGCTGCTTGCCGGCACGCTTGTCGGATATGAAGGCGATGTGCTGCTGTCCGAAATGCCATCCGGAATGCGGGACGAAGTGCTGGGCGCTATGTTAAGCAGTGCGGCGCCGGATGACAGTGAAACCCTGAAATCGCACCAAATCCGCGACCTCACCGCAGCATCGCTCACCCGCGAAATCTCCATCGTCTCCGCGCACAGCCACCTGTTCGCCGGCACCCTGCGCGACAACCTGCTCATGGCCCGCGCCGACGCCACCGACAACGAGCTGTGGCAGACGCTGGAAGCCGCGCATATCGACGATTTCGTGCGCGCGCAATCGCGAGGACTCGATATGCCGATTACGCAGGACGGCGCGAATCTGTCCGGCGGGCAGAAACAGCGCATTGCGATCGCCCGTGTACTGTTGCGCAGGTCGGCCGTCTATATTTTCGACGAGGCGACCAGCAGCGTCGACGCGGACAGCGAAACGTTGATTTTGCAAACGATTCGCGCGCTCGCCGACGCCGGCGCAACCGTGCTGATGGTCACGCACCGCATGGCGAACGCGGCCGACGCGGACCATGTCGTAGTGTTTGATGGGGGTGTCGTCGTCGAGCAGGGCGCGCATGACGATCTCATGGCCGCGGACGGCACGTATGCCAAGCTGTTCCGGGCGCAGGAAAGCGTGGAACGGGTGGGATTGTCTGGTCGCGTCGCGCCGCGCGTATCGCGTATGACTCATGCGTCTGGTGCGTTTGCCGTGTCTCGGATGTCTGGTTCCGCCGAATCGAACGCCAGTGGCGTCAAATCGGACATGCCAACAACCCAAGTCGTCGCCCGCTTGCTGCGCGAAGTCGGCCCACTGCGCAAACCCATGGCCATCGCCTGCGCGTGCGGCATCCTCGGCCACCTCGCCGCCACGTTCCTGCCGGTTTTCGGCGTCGCCGCGCTGTTTGCCGCAGCTGGCGCAAAAGTCTGGAATCTCAGCCTTCCCGCGGCAATCGCAGCCATGATTATCTGCGCACTGATCCGCGGCGGCATGCGCTACGCCGAACAGTACATGAACCACAATGTCGCCTTCCGCCTGCTCGCGCTGTTCCGGTCGAAAACGTTTGCCGCGCTGCGTCGCCTCGCGCCCGCCAAACTGTCCGGCAAAGGCAAAGGCAACCTGATCGCGCTGGTCACCACCGACGTCGAACTGCTGGAAATCTTCTTTGCGCACACCATTTCGCCGGTTGTCATCGCCATCGCGACCACCGTGCTTTACGCGGTCGCATTGCTTACGTTGAGCCCTGCGATCGCTGTCACGCTGGTCATCGCGCACCTGACCGTCGGCATCGTGCTGCCGAAACTCTTCGCCACGGCGGTAGGCGGTCTCGGTGGGGATATTCGCCGCGAATCCGCACAACTTGATGACGAAATGCTCGACGATATGCGCGGTCTCGACGAAATCATCCGATTCGGCCAAGGCCATGCGCGGCTTGCCGGCATCGCGTCACGCACGCGCTCGCTCTGGAGCCGCCGCGCCCGGCTGAGTGCCAAGAATGGCGATTTCGCAGGCTTCGGCGCGGTGCTGGTCGTACTGTTCACTGCCATCGCGGCATTGCTGGCGATGGTCACGTCCGGTACGACGATGCCCATCGCTTCCGCCGCTTCCGCTGCCGCTGCGACCATCCAGACCGTCATTTCCGCGCCCGCCGCCCGCCTGACCGCCGCTTTCGTGCTGCTGGCCAGCTCGTTCGGTCCGACGCTCGCGTTGAGCGCGCTGCCGGCCAATCTCACGCAAACGTTTGCCGCCGCCCGCCGCCTGTTCGCGCTGATGGACGAAACCCCCGCAGTGGAGGAGCGGGGCGATTTCCTGCCGCGCTACCACGGCATGTCCATGCACGACGTCACGTTCGGCTACGGCAATTCGGGCGAGGCTCCAATTTCCGGAAGCGATGCGGATGCCCCCGAGTCGTCCGCCGAGCCAATCCTCAGCCACGTCTCGCTCGACGTTCCGCAACACGGCATCCTCGGCGTCCAAGGCCCGTCCGGCCGCGGCAAATCGACGCTGCTGAAACTGCTTATGCGTTACTGGGACCCGCAATCCGGCTTGGTCGCACTGTCCGAGGTGCCGCTGCCGCAGATCGACGCGCATCATCGCCGTCGCGTGCAAACGATGATGGGGCAGGAAACCTACCTGTTCGACGGCACTATCCGTGAAAACCTGCTTATGGCCTGCGATATGGGCGGTGCGGATACGGCTGGTAATGCTGATAATGCTGGCGATCCGGACGATTCCGCGACTTCCGGCAGAGCGCTCCTTACCCCGCCCGCTCCTCCCGTTTCGTGGAATGCCGCTGATTCCGCGCTTTCCACCCGGTCGACCCCTTCTGTCGGTGATGACGTGCTGCGCGCCGCGCTTGCCAAGGCTTCCGCGCTTGAACTGGTCGACTCGCTCCCGCAGGGTCTTGATACCTCCGTCGGCGAGTTGGGCGGGCGGCTTTCAGAGGGTGAACGGCAACGCATCGGCCTGGCTCGCGTCTTCCTGCGCAACGCGTCGCTGGTGTTGTTCGACGAGCCGACGAGTCGCCTCGACGCCTACAACGAATCCGTGATTCTGCAATCGATTGACGCGTTGGCGCAGCAGGGGAGCGCGGTGCTGCTCGTCTCGCACCGCGATTCCACCATGCGCATCGCGGACCGCATCGTGCGCATGTGAGCTGGCGCGTGCGGATTGCGAACTGATGCGGCGAGCCGATGCGTGCGAACTAGTGTGTGAATCGGCGTAATGCGGGGCCTGGTGAGGTGCCCATGCCCATGCGGCCGCATACGGACGCGTCGCACGTCCGCAATGTGGTCGTATGAAAATCGCATGTCATTCGTGTTTCCTATAGCGCGCGCGACGGCGTACGGAAGCGGACGAATCGAAAGCCATGGTCGCAGGTAAAGCAAGAAAAACGGACGAAACCGACGAAATGTCGACGGAATCGAAATCATAAGCCAATGAAACAATCATGAAAATAAGGTTGCAAATTTAGCAAAACCGACTTTTTGGTAGGTTATAAGATTCAGTTCGCGTGAAATCGAAATGGGAAATCGTTAGTATCGATAGCAAACGATTATTTTCGACGAAAGGCTGGCGATGGCCAACAACAGGAACGAACTGAACAAGAATCTGGCACAGATGCTCAAGGGTGGCGTAATCATGGACGTCACCACCCCCGAGCAGGCTAAGATCGCACAGGACGCGGGCGCATGCGCGGTGATGGCGCTCGAACGCATTCCGGCCGATATTCGTGCTGCCGGCGGAGTTTCCCGCATGAGCGATCCGGCCATGATCAAGGGCATTCAGGAAGCCGTGTCTATTCCGGTCATGGCCAAGGTTCGTATCGGCCACATCGCCGAAGCCCGCATCCTGCAGGCCATCGAAATCGACTACATCGACGAATCCGAAGTGCTCAGCCCCGCCGACGACGTGTACCACATCGACAAGAACCAGTTCGACGTGCCGTTCGTGTGCGGCGCGAAGAACCTGGGCGAAGCGCTGCGCCGTATCGCGGAGGGTGCGTCCATGATCCGCACCAAGGGCGAGCCGGGCACCGGCGACGTCATCCAGGCCGTGCGTCACATGCGCACCATGAACAAGCAGATCCGCGAACTCGTCTCCCTGCGCGACGACGAGGTGTACGAGGCCGCCAAGCAGCTGGCCGTGCCGTACGATCTCGCCAAGTACGTGCACGACAACGGCCGTCTGCCGGTCGTCAACTTCGCCGCCGGCGGTGTGGCCACCCCGGCCGACGCAGCCCTCATGATGGAGCTTGGTGCGGAAGGCGTGTTCGTCGGCTCCGGCATCTTCAAGTCGGGCGACCCGGCCAAGCGCGCCGCCGCCATCGTGCAGGCCACCGCCAACTGGCAGGACGCCGACCTGCTCGCACGCCTGTCCGAGAACCTCGGTGAGGCCATGGTCGGCATCAACGAGGACGAAATCCAGACCATCATGGCCGCCCGTGGCGAATGATCTCGCTGTGATTGTGCTGTGATTTCACGTATTGCGAGCGGATGGGGTGTGACTATCGGCCGCCTTATGCCGCCCGTTTCGTGTGATTGCATTTCGCATGATTTGTGATGGTCTCGATGGTTTGGGTAAGGAGATCCGATGGTTGTTGCCGTTGAATACATTTCAAAGGAAGAATCGGCCGACGTTGCCGAAGGTGCGGCTTCCGCGCAGCATGGCGTGACTGGCATTCTCGCGGTGCAAGGCGCGTTCGCTGAGCATGCCGCGATGCTGGATCGTCTTGGCGCGCCGTGGAAACTGCTGCGTGCCGCCGAGGATTTCGATGATTCGATCGATCGCGTGATTCTGCCTGGCGGCGAAAGCACCACGCAGGGCAAGCTGCTGCGCTCCACCGGCCTGTTCGAGCCGATTGCAG
>ERZ825324.1195-NODE-1195-length-32193-cov-9.811998_pt1 | contig 32193 bp, 31 predicted proteins | sample MGYA00519859_ERZ825324 | MGnify/ENA primary metagenome ERZ825324 (study PRJEB31778, sample SAMEA3449198) | human gut metagenome | biome: human gut; feature: human-associated habitat; material: faeces | place: United Kingdom | collected 2010/2012 ...
TTGCAAGCAGATGGCGTGCAAAGTCGCCAGACGCTCTTTGTGCGGTATTGCCCTAAGCAACTCGCCGCCTTGACGATTTCCCAAATTCGTGTTACAATAGTACCATACTGAAAATTTGGAGGAACGTAACATGCGAATCTTAGTAGTTGGCATGGGACTGATCGGCGGCTCTATCTGCAAATCGATAAAAGCAGCCACTTCCCATGCCGTTTACGGATGTGACGTACAGCAGGCAGTTCTGGACGATGCCATTGCCGACGGGGCGATCGACGGCACCGGCACTATGACAGACGGCACTTATGATATGATCATTCTCTGCCTGCACCAGCGTATTGCCATTCAAATGGTACAGGAAGCCCTGCCTAAAATTCCGGCAGGCACGATTCTGGTAGACACCTGCGGTCTGAAAGGGCGTATGGTGCGGGATCTGACCTACCGCTGCCGGAAAGCCGATGTGCGGTATGTGGGCACACACCCTATGGCTGGACGGGAGAAAAACGGCTACTACGCCAGCATTCCCAACCTGTTCCAGAACGCCAACCTCATTGTCACACCAGTGGATGGCACCGATGAAGCGGCTCTGGACGCCGTCAAGGAACTGGCAGACCAGATGGGCTTCGGCAAGATCGTCACTGCTACGCCCATGTGGCACGACAACATGATCGCCTATACTTCTCAGCTGGCTCACGTGGTTTCCAGCTCTTATGTCAAGGACTTCTGCATGGACGATGCCCTGTCTTTCTCCGGCGGCAGCTTTCAGGATATGACACGCGTGGCAACCATGGACGAATCTATGTGGGCTGCCCTGTTTCTGGACAATCGGGACAACCTGCTGTACCACCTCGATCTGCTGATCGAAAACCTTACGGACTACCGCGATGCCCTGAAACAGCGGGACGAGGAACGGCTGCAATACCTCATTGCCGAGGGACGGCAGATTCAGGAAGAAAATGTCCGTAAACGTCAGGAACAAAACGAACTGCAAAAAGGAGAAACCGCATGAACTGGACACAAGTTGATATTTACACCGCCACGCCCGCCATTGACCTGCTGAGCGTCCGGCTGCAGGATCTGGGGATCCGCGGCTGCATGGTACAGGACGCACAGGATTTTCAGGAGTTTCTGGAACAGAAAGACGGCAAGTGGGACTATCTGGAGGACGGGCTCATGGAACTGGCAAGCTGTGAAACCTGCGTCACGGTCTACCTGCCGGAAGATGCACAGGGTGCCGAAATGCTGGCAGCTCTGCGAACCATGCTGGCACAGATGAAAGCCGAGGACACCGAACACCAGTACGGCAGACTGGAAGCTGTCTGCTCCGGCATTCGGGAGGAAGACTGGGCGAACAACTGGAAACAGTATTTCAAGCCGTTTCCGGTGGGAAACAAGCTGTACATCAAGCCCAGCTGGGAAGAACCCACCGCAGAAGCCGCCGGCAGAACCATTCTGGAGATCGATCCGGCAAGCAGCTTCGGCACCGGACAGCACCACACCACACGGCTCTGTCTGGAACTGATGGAAAATGAGATCACCCCTGCCACCCGCCTGCTGGACTTGGGCTGCGGCAGCGGCATTCTGTTTATCGGCGGCATGCTGCTGGGGGCAAAGGAAGCCTATGCCGTAGACATTGAGGAAAATGCCACCCGCATCGCCAAGGAAAACGCCGCAGAAAATCACCTGAATCCGGAAAACTATACCATTTCCTGCGGCAACATCATCACAGACACCGCCCTGCGGGAATCGATCGGCAGCGGCTATGATGTCATCACCGCCAACATTGTGGCAGATGTCATCAAGGGCATGGCTCCGCTGTTTCCGTCGTTCCTGAAAGACAACGGCATTCTGATCCTGTCCGGCATCATCACGGAACGGGCAGACGAAGTGCTGGACACTGTGACTGCCTATGACTTCGCCGTGCTGGAACGGCGGGAAGCATCCGGCTGGTGTGCTGTCAAACTGCAAAAGCTTGCCGGAGCCGGCACCTGCTGCGACACCCTGCGGAAGTAACCATGGAACTGCTACAGCTGGAATACTTTTATGCAGTGGCACAGAACCAGCACATGACACGCACGGCGGAGCAGCTGCACATTGCACAGCCCTCGCTCACCCAGAGTATCCGCCGGCTGGAAAAGGAACTGGGCGTGCCTCTGTTTTACCGCAGCGGCAGGAACATTGCCCTGACCACATACGGTGAGGCACTGCAGAACGCTCTGACACCGGTGCTGAAAACTCTGCACCAAATTCCTACGCAACTACAGCAAATGGCTCTGGAACGGGAAAAGACCATTCGGCTGAATGTGCTGGCAGCTTCCACACTGGTGACACAGGCACTGATCTCCTATAAAAAAGATCATGACGGGCTGCATTTCCGGCTGATCCAGAACTCGCAGTGCGAGGACGCAGACATCACGGTTTTCACGCGGGAAAATTTTCAGATCCCCACAGATACCAAGGAACGGTATGAGCTGTTTAAGGAACGCATTTTTCTGGCAGTTCCGCACAATTCGCCCTACGCCAGCGAAGAAAGCGTCCGCTTACAGGACTTTGCCCATGAGGATTTCATCAGCCTGTCCGGTTCCCGCAGTATCCGCACGATCTGTGACCGCTACTGCATGCAGGCGGGATTTGTCCCGCACATCATCTATGAGAGCGACAGTCCGGACACTGTCAAAAACCTGATCGCCAGCGGACTGGGAGTAGGCTTCTGGCCGCACTATACGTGGGGCATGGACAGCATGGAGCAGATTCGCCTGCTGCCTATTGCGGAACCTACCTGCCAGCGTGCCATTATCCTACAGCTGCACCGCCACGCCAGAGGGCAGGAGGCAGTGTGCAGCTTTTACGCCTTTCTGAGCCGCTATCTGCGGCAGCTGAAAGCCGCGGAACAGCATTAAGAAAACAAACCACCGCATCACTCCCTCGGATTCCTCCGGCAGGCGATGCGGTGGTTTTTGTTTGACATTTTTGTCGGATGAAGATTTGCAGTGTTCTGCTATCCTTGGCAAATTTGATCGTATACATTTACTATAATCATAAAAATAGTAACGACAATCACCGCAAAAACAAAAAGAAATAACCGCCCCTGAGTTCCCCAACTTGTGGCGGTTAAGTCTTTTTAACTATTAACAGTGGGAGCAGACCGTCTACTGGTATGCTCTTTCTATTTCTATTATACGCCAGAACGCCGCATTTGTCAAGGGCTTTTTTGTGGAAAATATAAGAGCCTGTTTGTCCGGCGGCTGAAATTACATTCGTTTCCAAAAAATCCGGTCTGCATTTCTACAGACCGGATTTTTGATAAATAGAATAAGTTGAAAAGCATTACTCATACCGCAGGGCATCGATCGGATTCAGATTCGAAGCTTTGATAGACGGGATCAGTCCAAAGACAATTCCCACCACCATAGAAAATACCACAGAAACCACAATGGACAGCGAACTGATCGCCACCGGCACCGAGGCAATCTTGGAGATCAGCTGTGCCAGAGCGATGCCGATTCCCACACCAATGATTCCGCCAATGCTGGTCAGCACAGAAGCTTCTGTCAGGAACTGTGCCAGAATGCTGCCCTTTTTCGCACCGATCGCCTTTTTCAGTCCGATCTCACGGGTACGTTCTGTTACCGATACCAGCATGATGTTCATAACACCGATGCCGCCCACCAGCAGAGAAATGCTGGCGATCCAGATCAGCATGGTGTTGGTGGAGGAACTCAGTTTTTGCAGGGACTTCGCCTGTTTCAGCAAGTCCTGACTGTCATATTTGATCTGATTGCTGTCCCCTTCTGTTCCGACGCTACTGGTGTGGATCGTGGCGTTCATCAGCTCTGCCACCTTCTTTCCCACTGCCGGCATGCTGTCAGTATCCACTGCCTTTGCCAGACAGTTTTCCGGTTCATCATACCGATACGCAATCGGCCACGACTGACCGGGGATAAACATCTTGCCGCCGGAAGTGCCCATATACGTCCAGTAGTCCTCCTCGGAATTGATGACCGGTTCAAAGCTGCTGACCTCTGTCACGACGCCAACGACCGTAAAGGGTTCCCCGTTGATGTCGATGACGGAACCGATCGGGCTCTCGGAGGAGTACAGGCTCTTGACTGCGGTGCTGTCCAGAATCACTGCCTTGGCGTTATTGGTATATTCCTTGCTCAGGAATCCCCTGCCCTGCTGTACTTCATAGCCTGCCGTATCGAAATAGGCAGCATCAATGCCATACATGGAGCCGCTGAACTGAGTGTTCTGATAATACACATTGTCGCAGTAGGAACGCGTGCGGTAAAACGAAGCAGATTCCACATTTTTCAGGCTGGTGATCTGGTTCCGCACTTCCGCGGAAACCACCTGTACCCCGTCCGGTGCTGCCTGATAGCTGAAATCACAGGGGCTTTCCCCCTGATACAGCTGCACATTAACAGTGTTGTTGCCGGAACCGATCAGATTGTTTTTGATCTGCTCATTGGTGCCCTTAATGGTAGACACAATGGCAATGATCGCCGCAATACCGATGATAATGCCCAGCATAGTGAGAATGGAACGCACCTTATGGGACAAAATGCCCTGTAACGATAACCGAATATTTTCCAGCATAATATGTCCCCCTTAGTATTCTGATGAGCCGTTGGTTTCGTTGACCAACGCTCCCTCTACGGCATACTTGCCATAGGGGAAACAGATATAATCTTCCTGACTGACACCGGAGAGAATTTCAATGGCATAGCCGCCGTTGATGATCTTGCCGGTCTGGACATTCTGCCGTTCCAGCTTCTTGTCCTTGGATTCCCGCAGCACATAGTACTGTCCGTTTTCCTGCCGCACATAGCTGACTGGCAGATAAAACGTATCTCCGACATCATCCGCCGCACCGGAAAAGCTCAGGCTGACATAGCTGCCAACCGACAAACTGGTGGAGTCAGTTACTGCTGCCTTGAACGGATAAGCACTGTTGTTCGGGTTTCCACTGCCGTTCTGATTGGTGTAGGAGGTCGGTGTCTTGTCGATTTCCGTCACCTCGGCGGTGAGCATTTCACCGGTATCCCACGAGTTGACAGTCACCGTTGCACCGACAGTCAGCTTGTCCAGATTCATTTCGCTGACAGTGCCCTGCACCATAACGCCGCCGCTGCCCTGTACTACCAGATACGGTTCGTTTTTCTCCAGCGATTCCACTGAAGCAGCCACCTTGGTGACAACGCCGTCGATCTTCGCCAGTTCCTGTCCCTTTTCCTGCTTTTCTGCCGCAGCATCATATTCGATCTGTGCCTTTTTCTGGTCGATCTGTGCCGACTGAATGGCGATCTGCTGCTCTGCCACCTTCTGTTTCAGCTGGGCACGGGTATAGACATAGTTGTCATTGTCCGTACCGGAAGATGCCATTGGAGTGACTGCCGCCATTGGCATTGCCGCCGCCATTGGCTGCACTGCCGCAGTCGGCTCTGCACTGGTGTCTGTATCTGCCGGCTGGGTGTCCGGCTGGGTATCCGGAGATGCTGTGCTGCTCTCCGGTACAGTACCAGTACTGCCGCCGGTAGTGCCGGAAGAAGCCGGTTCTGTTTCCGCGGGGGTGTTATTGGCAGGGTCATAGGAGAACGTACCGCCCACCTGCAACGTGCCGTACCACGTTCCGCCGCCGGAGATCTGCACACCACCGTCCTCGGTCACCTTGATGTTCTGTCCCAGTGTCCAGTCACCGGTAGTGGTCAGCTGATCGCCGCGTACCAGCCAGCCGTAGAGCACGCTGCCGCTCTGGTCATACACCACGAAAACGGCACACTGCTTTGCTGCTTTCAGCTGCTCCAGAGCTGCCTGTGTCACAACGGTCTGACCGGTGCAGGCAAACTGATAGGGATCATCCGGCGTGCCGGTACCGGCTGCCGCCTGTGTCAGAGCGATCACTGCTGCCAGTGTATCCTTGGGAGAATCCGGTGTATCCGGCGTGTCCGGTTCGTCTGGTTCGTCCGGCTCATCGGGGTAATCCGGATCGTCCGGCACCACCGGTGCTTCTTCTGATGGACGCAGCTTTTTCAGACGTTCCAGCTCTTTCTGAGCCTGCCGCACATTTTCCTGTGCCACCGCCAGTGCCGTCTGTTTCTGGGCAACTTCCAGCCCTACTGCTGTCATATCATAGTCCAGCAGCGGTGTACCCTTGGTCACATGGTCGCCCTCTTTTACCAGCACCTTTGCGATCATCTGGTCGTCGGAGGGCGTGACATTCTGCACATCACCGGAAACCACCTGCCCGTCCATAGAGAGATCATCTCCCCACCAGTACTGGGTCAGATTTGCCACTGGCAACACATCTACGCGGTTCTTTTTCGTCTGCTGTGTCCGGTAAATCACCGTACCGCCGACAGTGCCGCCGGCAACGACTGCCAGGCAAACCGCCACTGCAACGATCTTTTTTCCTTTTGTCATGAAGCATCGCCCTCCTGTTCTGTCCGGCGTTCTCCGAAGCCGCCCTGCTCCAGCATGCCGTCCCGAATGGTCACGATCCGCTGGGCATGCCGGGCGATCTCCGGTTCATGGGTAATCATGACAATCGTCACGCCCTCGCTGTGCAGCTGGGCAAACAATTCCATGACCTGTTCGCCGGAACGGGTGTCCAGTGCACCGGTCGGCTCATCTGCCAGCAGCAGACGGGGCTGGCTCACCATTGCCCGTGCAATTGCCACACGCTGTTTCTGTCCGCCGGAAAGCTGAGTCGGCTTGAACTGTATCCGTTCTTCCAGCCCCACACGTGCCAGCATTTCCTTTGCCCGTTCCAGCCGTTCCTTTTTCCGCACGCCGGCATACAACAGCGGCAGTGCCACGTTTTCCAGCACAGACTGGCGGGGCAGCAGGTTGAAGTTCTGGAACACGAAGCCGATCTTCTGGTTCCGTATCGTGGAAAGCTGGTTGTCGCTGCACTGTGCCATGTCCTGTCCGTCGAAGAAATAGTCCCCGCTGGTCTGCTTGTCCAGCAGCCCGATAATGTTCATCAGCGTGGATTTTCCCGAACCGGACGGTCCCATGATCGCCAGATATTCCCCTTCTTCCACCTGTAGCTGAATGTGGTGCAGAACGGGGACAGGTTCTTTTCCCTGCATATAGGATTTACAGATGTCCCGCAAATCAAGTACCATCTGCCGCACCGCCTTCCGCTGTATCTGCTCCGGCTTCGTCTGCCGGCATCTCGTCAACACCGTCGCCGGCATCTTCTCCTGCTCCGGAGATCACGCTGTCTGCGGTGTCGCCGTCTGCACCGTCGCCTGCCATGCCGGCTTCATCATCTGCTCCGCCGATCACGCCTTCGTCCACAGGGTTTCCGTTTTCGTCGTAGGAAATATCCTCATTGCTGTTGTCGTCCACGGTATCATCTGTGCCGTCATCTTCCGGTGTTGCTTCGTCAGGGTTGGTCGTGGTTTTCATACCCTCCTGATAGGAATCCGACGGGAATGCGATCATATCGTCCTCCGACAGACCGCTTTTGATCTCGCAGTCGCCCATGGTGTCGTCTGTCTGTCCTACTTCTACTTCCCGCTTTTCCAGACGGTCTTTCTTATCGGCAGCCCAGACATAGGTCTTGCCGTTTTCATCAGTCTGTACGTAGTCGGAATACAGCCAGATGCCGGTTTTTTCAATGCTTTCATCGGCTCCGGTATCTGCCGAAACCAGCAAATGCTGCCCCAGCATCAGCCCGTCACTGGAATCCAGCGTCACATAAAAAGGATACTTGGAAGCGGTGGTCATCTCATCGCTGCCGCCGTAGTACATGTTGTTGTTCTGGCTGTTGTCGGCTTCGGTAGAGATCTCCGAAATAGTGCCCGTCCAGCTGGAATCGTCTACGCGGGAGTGCAGCACCATGGCTTCATCTTTATAAATCGACTGTACATTCTGCTCGCTGATCGTGCACTTCACACGGAATTCTCCGTCGGACATGATCTTCATCAGCACATCTGTGCCGTCCGACTGAAGCTGTTCGGTCGTTTTCAGAGACTGCACCGTTCCGGCGATCTCCGCAGTCACTGTGGCATTGTTAATGGTATTCTGTAATTTTTCCAGTTCGATCTTCTTGGTCTTGATGTCGTATTCCGACTTGGCAATATCGGTTTGCAGGGACTGGATCTGCGTGGTATAAGTCAGCTTATCGTCTGCACTGGCACTTTTCTTTTCCGTTTCCAGCTGGCTGATCTGCTGCTTGTTGGACTCGATCTCATTCTGCATGCGTTCGATCTCCACATTGCCCTGCTGCAATTCCAGCTGCATGGATTCCACATCATAGGTGAACAGCGGGTCACCGGCGTTGACATGGTCGCCCTCCTGCACGACAATGCTGGAAACTTTCTTGGAGGTGTCCAGCTTGACTTCCTTGGTTTCCTGCGGTTCTACCACGCCGGAAAACTGCAAGTCGGAAATCGTTGTTGCCGCAGAATTCACATCTTTTATCGGCATCACGTATGCCACACCGTCCACATCACTGCCCCTGCTGTAGTGCCGCCACACCAGCACGCCGCTGACGCATACCGCCGCAGCTGTAACACCGGCAACTGTGCCGATTATGATTTTCTTGGATTTTCCCATATTCCTTCCTCCCAGTCCATGCTCCGCAGCAGTGCGTTCTGCCGGCGGAGTTTTTTGAAGCAGTCCTGCACAAATCCAGGGCAATACCGCACAAAGAGCGTCTGGCGACTTTGCATGCCATCTGCTTGCAGTGTTTCCCTAGATGCTGATTTCATCTTTTTGGCAGCTGTTTCAACTGTTGTATTCCTCATGCAACGGATTGCCTTTAGTATACCACACCTCTTGACGGTTGTCAAGAGGTTTTTCAAAATTTCTGCGGAAGATTTATTTGGGAAATTTGTGCAAAGGTGAAAGGCGGGAGAGGGTTGTGCGGTGTTCTCTTAAAACGGAGAAAAATCACCTCACAAAATTCGCATATCATTATCGTGTCACGCTCTCCTAAACAGATGCTCTCACGCCGAAATCCGACAATACCGTTCCCCTTCCAGCACCTGCTGCATGTACTTTTCCGGTGTTGTCATGCAGACAGCACTCTGAAACGTAAAAGGACTGCAGCCGGACACCAGCACTGCACCGGTATCGTCTTTCTTCACCGGAAACTGCCGGTTTCTGCTGCACACGTTCCAGTAGACCACCGCAGGCAGCTGATACCCTGCCGCCTGATATGCCTGCTTCATCTGCTGGAATATCGTCACGCCGTTGCCGGACTGCTCGTCGAATTCCATGTCCGAGATCACATAGATCACTTTCGGCAGTTCCTCCGGCGGCACGTGGTGCTGAACTGCACTCTGAAGTATCAGACGAAATACTTTTTCCAGATCGGTATTGCTGACTTCATTATAGGACATACAGTGCTCCACCTTTTGAAAAATGTCCTCCCCTTTCAGGGCAATCAAGCGGGGGTTGTCGGAAAAGGTGATGAAGTGGTTGTGGAAATATCCCTCATTTCGTTCGGCACAGTAAATGCCCAGCGAAACGGCAACATGAATCGGCAGCACATCGCTGAAATAGTTCCAGTACATGGAACCGGAACCATCTACCACGGCAATGGCATTCTGTTCCGGCATATAATCCGGCAGGGACTTCCATGTCACGTCCAGTATCCGCTGTTTTTGTGCAATGTCATCATAAAACATTGCGTTTTCCTCCAACTCGATGCAGTCCCGAACGATCTCATAGGGGAAAAGCTGACCTGCTTTCAACAATCCCTTTTCCTGCTCTGCCCGTTCCAGAAACTCGGAGTACCGCTGTCCGTCATGCTTGCAGAATGCTTTCTGATACTTGTACAAGGCTCTGGAGGGCAGTTTGGCATAGTCAAAGGTGTAGTCCTTCTGGCAAAGCCGCTTTTCCAGCACGTCCGCATAGGTGCGAAGCTGGGAGAGCATTTTCCGGTAAGCCTTTTCCGAAAGATGCAGCCGCTTACAGAGCAGCTTTGCCTGCCGGCACACGTTCTGATTGGAGGTGTGCACAGAGGGCAGCCACTTCGCCAGCAGAGAGATCGGCTTTTCTTCCAGCATGTCCTGTTGGTCTTGCTGTAGCTGCTTCTGGATCAGCTGTATCAGTTCCGGCTCACAGGGCGTGTTCAGCAATACCATACAATCGTCAAACCGCCCGTACTCCGGAATCCACTGCAAATTTTTCCGGACACTTTCGGGATAGATCGCTGCCGCATATTGCAGCAGCTGCCGGAACACGCTCCGTTCACCCAATCCGCCGCGGGTATCCCGCAGGTAAAACAGGATCCGCATCGCGTATACCGGATTCTCTGCATATGCCGCCAAGAACATGTCTTTCAGGCGTTTTGCAGAAGCTTCCCGCAACGCACCGGCTGTGGAAAACAGGTTCAGACACGCATCGCCGGTATCGTGATACGCCAGTGCTCCGTTTTCGGTGTTTGTCCAGTTCAGTTCCTCTGATAATGCATTCAGCATGAAAAACACGTCCTTTCTTGTTATGTACTGTACGATTGTTGAAAAAGCCCCACACGAAACCGGTTTCATGGCTTCGTATAGGGCTGCCTAAATGCTCCACGATGCTGTTTCGATGGAGAACCCATCTATTCAATTTTAGGCAATACCGCACAAAGAGCGTCTGGCGACTTTGCACGCCATCTGCTTGCAAATTTCCCGTCATATTTCACAAAAATGCTCGTGAATACATCCAGTATTCACTCCGCTTTTTGTTTCATCTGACGAAAAATTTGACGACGCATCTGTCGCACAATCTTTGTGCGGTATTGCCTTTAAAAAGGAATCGCAAAAAAACGCCATACGGCTGCATCATAAGAATGACGCAAAAACAAAAATAAACAACATTCATAAAATATTGCTGTAAGCATCGTTCTGAGCGATAATTTAAGCTGCACACAGTGCAGCAGTGTCGGTATATTTCTTCTGTTTTTTCTGAGCTTTCAGTTTGGTTTTCTCCAGCAACTGCATGCCGTGTTCCGCTTCCAGATACCGCAGCATCAGAATGATTCGCTCCTGAATCTTCTGCCGGTGCGTGTCCCGACTGTTGCGGAAAATAACGTCCAGCGGCTTTCCGCCGGAGAATTCCTGACAGATCTTCTTGGAATAATACCGTGTAGAAAACAGGTAGAATTCCTCTGCACCTACAAGCAGATAAAACTGCATTGTGCCGCGTTCTTGGTTGCGGCAGATCACCTTGCAATTGCTGTTCTTTCTCATGTAAAATCCTCCTTTGAAAATGATAATACACATGGCTGTGCCTGGCTTACTTCTATCGGAACGTCACCCAATGCCGAAACTTGTCCACGATGCTGTTTTGACGGAGAACCCATCTATTTAATTGTAAAGGGAATCGCAAAAAAACGCCTTACGGCTGCATCATAAAAATGACGCAAAAACAAAAATAAACAACATTTATAAAATATTGCTGTAAGCATCGTTCTGACAAGGGAAACACGGCACAAAACCGTCAGGCGGGCTTGATGCAGCGTTTTCCAAGGTTTCCAACGGGATTTTCTCTTGTGCTGTGCACAATTTCGGCAGCAGGTACGCAAGTCTGACGACCGCAATGCATACTATCTGCTGCATCAAATCTTTGGGTGTTTGAGGCGTGATATGCAATTGTCAAGATGCAGGAAGGAATAAAAAAAGGAATATTTATTTAAAAGCAGACATAACAAACCCGTAATTACACTAGGGTTTCATCACGTCATTCTACTTTTAAATAAATATTCCTTCTCTCGCATTCCTTCCTCGAATTTGAGATTGTTTTTATTATATCACATCTCGACCGATTTGTCAAGCCTTTTTTCAAATTTTTTGGAAAAAAATCGAAATGGCTCAAATTCCGGAGAATCCAAGCCATTCTGTTTCTCGATTTTGTTTTCGGGTGTGTTGACACGAAGCCTGACACGTGTCTTTTGGGGTGACCCCCTAGAAATTCGATCCATTCCAGCCCCAGTGTTCTGTCATGGCATAGCTGACATATACCCGATCGGTGGGAATTTTCAGCGTATCCAGCAGAATACCGGTAATGTGGCTGGTCAGTGTTTCCAGAGCATTGGCGGAAGCGTTCCCGTACAGGCTGACTTCTGCAATCGCTGCCGGTTCATTTGTACCGCGGAAAAACAGCTGGCGGTTGTCCTCGACCTCCACCATCAGCCAGTCTGCGGTTTTCCCCGGAATTGCCGTGATCGCAAGACCGAGATGCTTCTGTATGGTGTCCGCCGTTGCAGCGGGCACGGCACAGTTGGTTTTCAACTTGATAAATGGCATAGCTTTTCCTCTCAATCTCTGCGGAAAATATCTCTGGTATAGACTTTGTTCTCCACATCGTCCAGACAGGCATCATACCGGTTGGCAATGATCGCATCTGCCGCCGCCTTGAATTTTTCCAGATCGTTGACCACAACGCTGCCGAAGAACGTTGCTCCGTCCTGCAATGTCGGCTCGTAGATAATGACTGTAGCACCCTTTGCCTTGACACGCTTCATCACGCCCTGAATCGAGGACTGCCGGAAATTGTCACTGTTGGATTTCATAGTCAGACGGTACACGCCAATGGTAACCTGCTTTTCCGTGCCGGCATTCCAGTCGTTGTTCTGGCTGTAATCATAGTACCCTGCCTTTTCCAGCACGCGGTCAGCAATAAAATCTTTTCGTGTCCGGTTGGATTCTACGATTGCCGACATCATATTCTGCGGCACATCGGCATAGTTGGCGAGCAGCTGTTTGGTATCCTTGGGCAGGCAGTAGCCGCCGTAGCCGAAGCTGGGGTTGTTATAATGCGTTCCGATCCGCGGATCCAAGCATACGCCGTCAATGATCTGCTGCGTGTCCAGTCCCTTCAGTTCCGCATAGGTGTCCAGTTCGTTAAAATAGGACACGCGGAGGGCAAGATAAGTGTTGGCAAACAGCTTGACTGCTTCTGCTTCGGTGAATCCCATGAACAGGGTGTCAATGTTCTCCTTGATTGCCCCCTGCTGAAGCAGTCCGGCAAAGGTGTGAGCCGCTTCTACCAGTCTTGCATCGTCCATGTCCGTTCCCACGATGATTCTGGACGGATAGAGGTTGTCATACAACGCCTTGGACTCCCGCAGAAATTCCGGACTGAAGATGATGTTCCTGCTGCCGGTCTTTTCCCGAATGCTCCTGGTATAACCTACCGGAATGGTGGACTTGATGACCATAATGGCATTCGGATTATACTGCATAACAAGGGCAATGACCGCTTCTACAGCACTGGTGTCAAAAAAATTTTTCTTGCTGTCATAGTTGGTCGGGGCAGCAATGACCACAAAATCTGCATCTCGATATGCCGCTTCTGCGTCCAGCGTTGCCGTCAGATCCAGTTCCTTTTCTGCAAGATATTTCTCAATGTAATCGTCCTGAATCGGGGACTTTTTCTGGCGGATCAGTTCGACCTTTTCCGGTATGATGTCTACCGCCGTAACTTTGTTGTGCTGGGCAAGCAGTGTAGCAATGGATAATCCCACATAGCCGGTTCCTGCAACTGCGATATTCATGGATCAGAATCCTCCTCATTTCTGTACTGTGTCACCTATATAGTATACCACTATTTTTTTACATTTTCAAGAAGTTTCCCGCATTCTCATGAAAATTCGTTTCAAAACGCCCCCAGCTGCCGTCTGATCCACGCCGTTTCCAGCACATCGTAGACATACTGATTGGGAGAACCGGTTTCAAAATACCTTTCGGAATTGCCGCCCAGCATTTCCACAGCAAAGGCTCCCACGGCTCTGGAACGGGATTGTCCGCCGTAGCAGTGCACCAGCAGCGTTTCCACAGACCGATGTGCCAGAACAAATGCAATAATCTGATCTGCCATTTCATCGGTAAACAAAACTGCCCCGTCCACCTCTCGGATAATGTCATCAAAGTACAGCGTCAGAACACCCTTGCAGAACTGGTTCTCGCAAAACTGAAATCCGAATCCCTGCGTGTGCGTATCCTGAATCGAAATGACTGCATACGTATCCTTTCGTTCCGCCATATCCGCCTGTCCGAAACAGTAGAAATGCTGCATAACATATTCAAAGGCATCATATACAGACTTTACCAGAACCCGTTTCATGCTCTGTTCAGGCTTTCAAACACCATGGTTGCCTGAATGCGGTCACCGCCCAGAAATCCCTTGCTTCCGGAAGAAGAAGTGGTGATCGTGTGCAGACGGTATCCCTTGGCAGCCTGTGCGTTGATGACCTTTTCCAGTTCAGACAGATTTCCGGAACCGGTTCCGATCAGCTTCTCCTTCAGAACGACCTGCAAAACAACATAATTTGGCACATAAATTCTCCTTTACAAAAATATAGATATATTATAACATAAAACTCCGCATATGTCAATATTATTATTTGCATTTTTCCGAATTTTGTGCTATAATATACATATCAAATTTATTGCACAGGAGGAATTTCCAATGTGTACCGCTGCAACTTATCAGACAAATGATTTTTATTTTGGCAGAACGCTGGACTACGAAAGTTCCTACGGGGAAGAAATCGTCATTGTGCCGCGGCAGTTCCGGCTGTCATTTCTGCACATGGGCGTATCTGCACAGCACTACGCCATGATCGGCACTGCACACGTTGCCCAGGGCTACCCGCTTTTTTATGATGCCGTCAACGAAAAGGGGCTTTGCATGGCTGGGCTGAACTTTGTGGGCAACGCCTGCTACGCCTCCCGACCTGCAGATCATTCGGACAATGTGGCACAGTATGAATTGATCCCGTGGATTCTTAGCCAGTGCTCCAGTACTGCCGAAGCCAAGGAAAAAGTGGAAACGCTTTGCCTGCTGGGCACGCCGTTTCACGAAAAAATGCCTGCGGCACAGCTGCACTGGCTCATCGCTGACAAGCACCAAGCCATTACAGTAGAAGCCACTGCCGCGGGAATTCAGGTCTATGACAATCCCGCCGGTGTCCTGACCAACAATCCGCCTTTTCCGGAGCAGATGTTCCGCCTCAACGACTTTCTGCACCTCTCTCCCAAGCAGCCGCAGAACAACTTTTCGGACAAGCTGCCGTTGCAGACGTACAGCAGAGGCATGGGAGCACTGGGGCTTCCCGGTGACCTCTCCTCCCAGTCCCGCTTTGTACGAGCAGCTTTCGTGCGGGCGAATGCCGTTTCCGGCAGTTCTGAAGCGGAAAGCGTCAGCCAGTTTTTCCACATTCTCGGAGCCGTTGACCAGCCACGCGGCTGCTGCGAAGTGAAAGACGGACAGTACGAGATCACCATTTACACTTCCTGCTGCAATGCCGACAAGGGCATCTACTACTATACCACCTATGAAAATCACCAGATCTCCGCAGTCTGCATGCATCGGGAAAATCTGGACAGCGACCAGTTATGCCGCTATCCCATGCAGACCGGAGAACAGATCTGTTACCAAAACTGAAAGGACAACATCGATGTCAAATGTAACCAAACGTGCTCTGGAACAATCCCTGAAAAATCTGCTGCTGAAAAAACCGCTGACAAAAATCACTATCGGCGATATTACCGAGGACTGCGGCATCAACCGCATGACCTTTTACTACCATTTCAAGGACATCTACGACCTTGTGGAATGGGCTTGTCTGGAAGATGCCAGACGGGCTCTGGACGAAAAAAAGACCTATGACACGTGGCAGCAGGGACTTTTGCAAATCTTCGAAGCAGTACAGGAAAACAAGCCGTTTATCCTGAACGTCTACCGCTGTGTGCATCGGGAACAGGTGGAGAAATACCTACAGCCGCTGGTAGACCAACTGCTGCTGGACGTTATCGACGAGGAAGCCGCAGGCATGACTTTGCGGGACGAGGACAAGCAGTTTATCGCCAAGGTCTACGCCTATATTTTCATTGGCGTGATGCTGGACTGGATCAAGAACGATATGCGGGAAAATCCGCAGGAGATCGTCAGCCGGCTGGGAAAGCTGCTGCAAGGCTCCGTCACCGCAGCCATTTCGCGGTTCCGGTTATAAAGGAAACACTGATTTTATCATTTTCGCATTTTTGATAGAATTTTTTACACTTTTCGGCTCTGTGATGAATTTTTTATCACGGAGCCTTTTTTGCTGATTGTGAATTCCTGAAAATCGGGTATAATAGAATTATACCAATAAACAAAACGCATGGACGATACCACAAAAAATTATTTTTATAACTATTTTTATTTTATAAGGAGGCATTGTTATGTATTATTCCGCAGGAACTTATGAAGCATTCGCACATCCCGAAAAGCCGAAAAACGTGGACAAAAAATCCGCGTATATCATCGGCACCGGTCTTGCCGGTCTTACCGCAGCATTCTATCTGGTACGGGACGGACAGATGAAGGGAGAACATATCCACCTGTTCGAAAAACTGGAACTTGCCGGCGGCAGCTGCGACGGACGCAAGGACATCACCAAGGGCTTTTTCATGCGTGGCGGACGGGAAATGGACAACCACTTTGAAGTCATGTGGGATACATTCCGCGACGTCCCCTCTCTCGAAACGCCGGACGTTTCCGTGCTGGACGAGTACTACTGGCTCAATAAGCACGACCCCAACTATTCCCTCTGCCGTGCTTCTGTTGACCGCGGCAAAGATGCTCACACCGACAAGAAATTCGCTCTGGACAAGGCATCGGCTCTGGCACTTTCCAAGCTGTTCCTGACACCGGAAAAGGATCTGGAGGACAAGAAGATCTCAGATGTTCTGCCGGACACATTCTGGGACACCAACTTCTGGCTGTACTGGCAGACCATGTTCGCCTTTCAGCGTTGGTCCAGTGCGTTGGAGATGAAGCGGTATCTGTGCCGCTATGTGCACCACATTGACGGGCTGCCGGATTTCAGTGCACTGCGGTTCACCAAATACAACCAGTATGAGAGCATGATCCTGCCGCTGGTGAAATATCTGGAAGCCCATGGCGTACAGATCGAATATGGCATGGACGTGAAGAACGTCATCATTGAAACCGTAGGCAGCAAAAAGGTTGCCAAGCAGATCGTATACCGGAAAGACGGCAAAGAACAGACCATTGACCTGATCGAAGACGATCTGGTGTTCATCACCAACGGCTGCTGCACAGACACCTCCTGCTACGGCGACCAGACCCACGCACCGGATCTGTCCCATCTGAAAAACGGCTGCGGAGAATCGTGGGATCTGTGGAAAGCGATTGCGGCTCAAGCAGTTCACGGCGAATTCGGCAATCCGGAAGTCTTTTGCAGCGACATTGATGCGACAAACTGGATGAGTGCCACCGTTGCCACCGCAGATGAGGAGATCATTCAACATATTATCAACGTTTGCAAACGGGATCCCCGTGCCGGCAAAGTCACCACCGGCGGTATCGTCACCGTAAAGGACAGCACCGACAACTGGTACCTCTCGTGGACGATCAACCGGCAGCCCCAGTTCCACTCGCAGGACAAAAACATGGTGCTGATATGGCTGTATTCCCTGAACACCAACAAAGAGGGAAACTATGTCAAAAAGGCAATGCGGGACTGCACCGGCGAAGAAGTTTGTCAGGAATGGCTGTATCATATCGGCATACCGGAAGAAAAAATTGCATCGCTGGCGAAAAACGCCTGCAACACCACGACCTGTTTCATGCCGTATATCAATGCCTTTTTCCAGCCCCGCAAGGAAATCGACCGTCCGCGTGTGGTTCCGGAGGGGGCCGTCAACTTCGCCTTTATCGGGCAGTTTGCAGAAACACCCCGTGACACCATTTTCACCACGGAATATTCCATGCGTACCGGTATGGAATCCGTTTACACCCTGCTGGACATTGACCGCGGTGTGCCGGAAGTCTGGGGCAGCAAGTACGACGTGCGGGAACTGCTGCGTGCCTGCTATTATGCCATTGACAAAAAGCCACTCACCGACGAAGAACTTTCCTTTGTGGAAAAGAAGCTGCTCAAGATCGTTCTGAAAAAAGTCAAGGGCACGGATATTGAAATCCTGCTGAAGAACAGCGGACTGATCGAATAACGGCAGTCCATATGATAAGATATTACAAAAAATGCGTACCGACCAAAAATCGGTACGCATTTTTAGAATTTGCATGTTTCAGAAAAAGCGATTATCCCCAGACTTCTTCTGCGATTTCCTTTACCAGTGCGAGCTTTGCCCACTCGTCTGCTTCTGTCAGCTTGTTGCCGATCTCGCAGGAAGCGAATCCGCACTGCGGGCTCAGGCAAAGGCGATCCAGCGGAATATACTTTGCTGCTTCGTGAATCCGTGCAATAACTGTCTGCTTGTCCTCCAGTTCCGGCTTCTTGGAAGTGATCAGACCGAGAACCACCTTTTTATTCGGAGAAACCTTTGCAAGCGGTTCGAAGCCGCCGCTTCTTTCGTCATCATATTCCAGCAGCAGGGCATCTACATTTTCCTGTGCAAAAACATAATCTGCAACAGAATCATACGGTCCGCTGGTGAAGAATGTGGAGTGATAGTTGCCGCGGCAAATGTGAGAAGTGATCACCATGTCAGCCGGCTTGTTCTCCAGTGCCAGATTGTTGACCGCGAGAAGCTGCTTCTTGACATCTTCCAGATCAATGCCCAAGGACTGATACCGCTGTTTTGCAGCATTTCCCACGATCGCACCCCAAGTGCAGTCGTCCAGCTGCAAATTGCGGCAGCCTGCATCATAGAACTGACGGATCACTTCCTGATATGCAACGCCGATGTCGTGGATCAGTTCTTCATTGGTGGCATAGAATTCTCTGGTGCTCTGGAAGTTCTGCGGCACGATCATCTGCTGGAACATCTGTGCCGGTGCAGGAATGGTGTACTTTGCAACCGTTTCATCATCTTCAAACTGTTTCAGGAACTGGAAGTATGTCACAAACGGGTGCGGCACTGCCTTGACTTTTCCGGTCAGGTAGGTATCTTCCAGATCTGCCATTTCTCCGTTGAACTGCACACCGCCGCCGGTCTTTTCATGTCCAACGCCGGCAAAGCCCCACATAAAATCCAGATGCCAGTATTCACGGCGATATTCACCGTCTGTGATGATGTGATAGCCTGCCTGCTTCTGCTTGGCAACCAGTTCACGAATCGCAGCATCTTCTACAGCGGTCAGCTGTTCCTTGCTGATTTTTCCTGCTCTGTAATCTTTTCTTGCCTGCTTCAGGTTTTCCGGACGCAGGAAGCTTCCGACAAAATCATAGCGGTACGGAGATGTGATCTTCTGCATAGTCAATTCCTCTTTCTGAACAAATGTATTTGATTTTAGTATACCATGAAACAGCAGATTTGGGAAATATATTTTTAGAGCAGTTGCCTATAGCTTTAAACTATATCGAAAAATCTCTTTCAGTTTTTAAGGAAAATCTGCAAGCGGATTACGTGCAAAGCCGTCAGGCGGGCTTTGTGCGGTGTTGCCTTAACTTCCGTAAAATAAATTTGCAATGTCACCTTCCCAACTGTAGTTCCGGTAGGTGCCGTAGTCCGTGATTTTGAATTTTCTGGTAGCCGTATAGGTGTTGCCTGCCCAGCTGTAAGTATACCGATAAGTGCCCTCCATTCCGGAAACTGATGCATCAACACTAGTCAGGTTCCAGTTGTAACTGGAACCGCCATACTTATCGGCAAACACGTTGGCTGCTTCAATTGCCAGTTCCGAATTGCCGTTGCAGGGAATGTTGTAGGAATTGGTTTTCTGATACTTGGACGCTTCCGTCGGCGGCTGGGTAATGACTTCGGAATATTCGGAGCTTCCGGAATTTCCGGTACTTTCTTCGGAATCGTCGCCGGAAGAACCGATCACCGCCGCGAGAACCACGACCACCAGAACGGCTGCCACCGCCAGAATGATCCACTTCTTTTTGGACTTTTTCTTTTTCACAGGGCTCTCCGCCTCTGCCGCAGGAACTGCCTCGTCCAGCTTTTTGCCGCACTTCTCACAGAATTTGGAATTGTCCTCAATTTCACTTCCACAGTATTTGCAAAACATTGTTCAAACTTCCCTTCCTCTTTTTCTGTTGTGGATAACTTTATTTTAGCACAATTGCAGAAGTCTGAAAATACAAAACAGTTCCGAAATTTCCGGCAAATTTCGGAACTGTTTTCAGTTGACACATATGGAAATGCAAAGGAACTGTTTTTCACACGCTCTCGCAGTCAAAGATACACTTTTTCTCGATACGCGAACCAAACTCGGCTTTCCATTTCTGGTGCAGGCTGCTCTTGTCCCAGATCGGGAGAGCATCGTCGTCCATGTCCAAGACGATCATCAGGTCGTACCGGTTTTCCCTCGGAGTCACATTCTCCCGAATTTCCACACGGTGTACGCCGGAAATCACCGTCGCCTCGGCATACAAGGCACGCACCGCCTGAACTGCCGCCTGCTTTTCTACTGTGGGATTCCACTTTACAAGAATATGATGCAGCATATTATTTTTCCTCCTTCAAAACTGTCTGAAAAAACGATTGCAGCGGCAGTGTCGCACCGGAATGCCTGCCATTCGGCACCTGCACAAGATCTGCATCGCACAGCAGCCGTTTCGTAAACGCGTGATCTCCGATCACTTCGTCTTCTGCCCCGATGATACAGTGCACCAGACTGCTGTCGATTGCAGCAAGCTTGCTGAACAGCACCATCAGCGGCTGTATTGGCTGCGTATTTCCGAGCCTTGGCAGTATGTCAAACGGCATCAGACAGGGGTTCACCAAGATGGTGGGAAGATGCAGTTCCGCACAGAGCAGTGCCGCAAAAAATCCGCCAAAGCTTGTCCCTATCAAAGTATCCGCATGACATGTCACAGCCATTTCCCGCAGTGTTTTCAGCACTTTCTCCGGACACACTGCATCATAATCCAGCTGCGGCGAGGTCACATCGCAGCCCAGCGAAAGCAACGCTGTATAGGCACTGTTCTGTGCACTGCCGCCGTAGCCATGTATGTTGAGAATCATTTTTTGGTTTGCTCCTTTTTTCACGGTGTCATACTCAAACTATCCGCCAATTTCCGAATCAGATCGTGCAGTTCCAGATGCTCCAGATATTTCTGCGGAATCGCTTCATAGCCGAGATATGCCCCCAGCAGATTGCCGCAGACTGCTCCGGTGGAATCGCTGTCCCCGTTGTGGTTGACCGCGGCGATCACTGCCTTGTCGAAATCCTGCTCGTACTTCAACGCACAATACACAGCTATGGCAAGGGTTTCCTCTGCCACCCAACCCTCTCCCAGCTGGTGAACGGCATCGCGGTCATCTATCCCAGACTGGGAAAGTTTTACGGCAAGCTGCATCAGGTGCACAAAATCGGAAAGGTTCTGTGCGTGGGGAAACAAGTTCTGCACCGCGGCAATGCTGTCAGTAACAGCCGACAGCAGTGAGCAAGCCGGCTCCTCCACCACTTTTCGAATCACATGTACCAGTGCGGCGGCGGGAATGTACCCCAGTTCGTGCCCGTGCGTCAGTGCTGCCGCTTCTGCCCCCAGCCGGTCGCTTTCTTCTATCGGAGCGTCGGTGTCGCAGAAGAACAGCCCGATAGGTGCCACCCGCATCACTCCGCCGCAGCCCTTGCTCTGGTTGACCGGACAAGCGACACGCCCTTTTGCTCCGTCCCGCAAAGCAGAAAGACAGGTCATTCCCGCTGCACGATCGGAAAACAGTTCCGGAATGTGCAGCAGCGAGCCGGTCACCTGTTCCAAGGGATACGCTTCAGTCTGTGTCCGATACCACTGGAGATAGGCGTTTTTGATCCAATGCAAATAGTGTTCAAAGCTGCCGGATTCCACAAGAATTTCACATTCTGTCGGGGAACTTCCGGCACATTCCAGCAGTCCGCTTACCGTGAACAGTGTCATCTGCGTGTCGTCGGAAATTTCCGCCACGCTGTCACAAAGCGTATAGGCAGTGATTCCGTTTTTTCCGTACCTGTCGAAAATCTCCTGCTCGTCCAGAAACTCCACTGCATAGCCCAGAGCATCGCCGACTGCACCGCCGACCAGACAGCCCCGAAATTGGTCTTTGTTTCGCATGCCAGTTCTCCTTTCAAAAAATGTGCAGCTGTTCCAAGGTTCTTTTGTCCTCGACGCCGCGATAGAATTTGTACAGCACACGGGAAAACAAGTCGTCGTCCGGTGCAGCCTGCCGAAACAGTGTCATGCAGGAACGCACCTTGCGTGCATCTGTTTGCCCAAACACGCTCCACGGGTTATTGGAGGGAATCTCCAGCAGCACCGCCGTGATCTCCCGCAGCCTTGCCCCCAGAATCGGGTGCTGATAGTACGCCACCGCTTCTTCCAGATCGTAAATGGAAAAATACACCGCGATAAAACTTTTCCCCAGCCCCTGAATCTGCGGGAACACGTACCAGATCCAGTGTGTCATTTTTTGCCCCTGTTTCATCTCGTCAAGTGCCTTGGCATAGGTTTCTCCAAATTCATACCCGTGATCCTGTGCATCTATAAACCGCTGCAGCAGTTCCTGATTTGTGTTTTGTGGCATAAAGCATCACCTTTCTTTTTTATGGCAATACCGCACAAAGATTGTGCGACAGATGCGTCGTCAAATTTTTCGTCAGATGAAACAAAAAGCGGAGTGAATACTTGCTGTATTCACGAGCATTTTTGTGAAATATGACGGGAAATTTGCAAGCAGATGGCGTGCAAAGTCGCCAGACGCTCTTTGTGCGGTATTGCCTTATATATTATATTTTGTGTTTGTGCTGAAAATTTCTCCGGTTCCAATTCTGTTTTTACCGGTACAGCTGATACAGCAACGCATTACAGATCGCCGCCGCCACATTGCTGCCGCCCTTTCGTCCCTTTGCCACAATATACGGCACCTGCTCCTGTGCCATGATCAGTTCCTTGGCTTCCACCACATTGACAAATCCCACCGGCACGCCGATGATCAGCTTCGGCAGCAGCTTTCCTGCACGAATCAGTTCGTCCAGCTGTATCAGAGCTGTCGGTGCATTTCCCACTGCAAAAATCAAGTCCCCGTCCAGCCAGCATGCCTTTTCCATGGAAACCATTGCCCGCGTCACACCACGCACTCTGGCTTCCTCTGCCACATCTGCATCGGACATGAAACAATACGCTTCGCACCCCAGCCCGTGGAGTGAACGCTTATTGATGCCGGAAAGTGCCATATTGGTATCCGTTACAATGTGTGCTCCCCTTTGCAGGGCTTCCAGTGCAGACGACACGGCATTTTCCGAAAAGCACAGATTTTCCGTGTAATCGAAATCGGCAGTCGTGTGGATCACCCGCTTGAGAATGCTTCGTTCCGGCTCCGGCAGTGTTACGCCGGTGAGGTGTTCCTCGATGATCGCCATGCTTCTCGCTTCAATGTCCATGGGTTTCTGATAGATCGGTTCCATAAAAATTCCTCCGGTACTGCTGCAATTGTGCTGCGACCTCTGCAATGGTGTGAACGGATTCCTCCGGTGCCGCGATCAGCACCACCGGAATCTGCATGGTCTTTGCTGCTGCAATTTTTTCTGCTACGCCGCCGCGTTTGCCGCTGTCCTTGGAAACCAGTACAGCAATCTGATGTTCCCGCAGCAGCTTCTCCGTGTCCGCCTGCGAAAAGGGCGGCTTGGCGTAGATACAATGTGCCTGAAACGGCTCCGTCAGGCGGCGGGAATCCGGTGTGTCCAGAATCCTCGCCCACCCCCGCACTGCAAATTCCGGCACATTTTCCGCATAAAACGAAAGGGTGTTTCCACCGGTGGTCAGCAAAATGTTTCCGGAAATTCCGGCGAGATAAGCTGCCGCCGCTTCTTTGGAATCCACCGGCACCAGCTTGTCATAGGCATACGTCATCTTCTGCCGTCCCAGCCGAAAATAAGGCAGCTGCAATTCGGTGCAGACCTGCCGCACGGTTTTTGTCACTTCCTGTGCAAAGGGGTGGGACGCATCAACCACGGCATGCATACCGCGGAAAGCCTGCCGGAACCCTTCCTTGTCCAGCCGTCCCACATGCACGGTGCAGTGCTGTCCCGCCAGAATTTCTTTCCCGTATGCCGTAGCAGCAAAGGCGGTGACAGTATCTTCCGCCGGCAGTGCCGCGATCAGTTCCGTAGCTTCGCTGGTTCCGGCAATGACAGCGATCTTCAACACGATTCCTCCCGTCTGACACAATAGCCGCGGGGCGTGATCATTTTGCCGTTCTGCACATAGGTCTGGGAATTGCCCACCAGCACCACACAGAACATATCCACCGGTTCTTCCGGCAGCTTTTCCAGCGTGGTGATCCAGGCCCGTTTCCCTTCCCGTCCCGCATTCCGGACAATGCCCACCGGTGTTTCCGGCTTGCGGTGCTGCTGTATCAGCTTTGCCGCTTCTGCCAGATACGCCGTGCGGGAACGAGATTTAGGATTATACAGGCAGATGACAAAATCCGCCTCCGCCGCCAGTGCGACCCGCCGGTAGATCTGTTCCAGCGGTGTCATGCAGTCGCTCAGGCTGATAACGGCAAAGTCGTGCATCAGCGGTGCTCCCAGCACTGCCGCCGCCGCACTGGCAGCCGTGACGCCGGCAACGGCAATTACTTCCACATCTGCCTGCATCTCCGCTGCAATTTCCAGCAGCACTCCAGCCATGCCGTAAATACCGCTGTCGCCGCTGGAAACCAGAGCTACTGTTTTTCCGGTCAGTGCCGCTTCCACCGCAGCACGGCAGCGGTCTGTTTCTTTCCGCATGGGAGTGGCATAATATTGCAGTTCAGGGAACTGCTTTTCCAGCAGGCGAACGTATGTGGTGTAGCCCACGACCAGATCTGCCTGTGTCATAGCGTCCACTGCCTGCTGTGTCATATACGGACGTTCTCCGGGTCCAAACCCGACAACATAAATTTTCGGTTTCATTGCCCTCGCTCCTTCCAATGCAGCAACTCGATTGTTTTCCGACAGGCGGCAAACGTGACACCGCTGTACTTCACTTTTCCGGTCAGCACCTCCCCGCAGCCCGATGCCAGATAGGCAGAAGCCTCTGAAACAGAAGGCAGCCCTGTGACCTGCTGCACAAATGCCGATGCAGCAAAGGGATACGCACAAGCCTGAATATCTGCATCTGCCACGATCTCCAGCGGCAGGCGGTACTTCTCACACAGTGCCAGAATCGCCGGCTCTTCCCGCTTCAGCCCAATGGTCGCCAGCTTTTCCACTGCCGAAAGACTGAGGTGGTGCTCCTGCAAAAACGTCCGGAAGTACTGTTCCAGGTGTGCCGGCGGGATCTGCTTTTTGCACCCCACCCCCAGCACCAAACTTTTCGGCCGCAGATAGAGCACATGGGGTGCCGCGACAGATTCCGTGGTATCTGCAATTGCCACAGCACAGGCATGCCGGGGCGTTTCGGAGAAAGGCTGTATCTGTACCGTTTCCGGAAACGCGTTCTTTTCCACCGGAAACGCTGTGCAAAGGGAAACCGGCTCTCCCGCCACCAATGCCCCGCTGATATATTTCAGTTCTTCCAGATTTTCGATAGTCAGATGATTTTCCTTGGCAAACAGATCGAACGCTGGCACGTGTTCCACGTCAGTCGCCGTGGTGATGACGGCTTCTCCGCCCAGATACGCCGCCGCCTGCTCTGCCATAGTATTGGCACCGCCCAGATGACCGGACAGCAGACTGATGACATGTTTTCCCCGCTGATCCAGCACCAGCACTGCCGGATCAGATGCCTTGGACTGCACCAGCGGAGCAATGGTACGCACCACGATACCTGTCGCCATAACAAACACCAGTGCATCACAGTCTGCAAATGCCCGCCGCACTGCTTCTGCAAAATCTGCCTTTGGTTCCACCGTGCCGCCGAAGTGTGCCTGCAATTGTTCTGCCAGCTGTTTCCCCTGCGGTGTCAGCCAGAAATACGCCGTTTTCATGCTTCGGTACCCTTTCGGAATTCGTGGGTAAATGTTTTATCGTACAGCTTCGACAGGGCATAGGTGTCCCCCAGAAATTCGCCCACAGTCACCAGTGCAGTCTTGGTAATGCCTGCCGCCTGCACTTTCTCGGCAATGTCCAGAAGGGTTCCGGTCACGATTTTTTCCTCCGGCCAGCTTGCCTTGTACACCACTGCCACCGGTGTGGCTGCCGGATAAGCAGTCCGCAGCCGTTCCGCCAGCTCCGCAATACGTCCCACCGAAAGAAAAATAATCATGGTGGCACGGTGCTTCGCCAGTTCTTCCAGCCGTTCCCGTTCCGGAACCGGTGTTCTGCCCTCCATGCGGGTGAGGATCACCGTCTGTGTCACGTCCGGCAGGGTGTATTCCTTTTGCATTGCCGCAGCCGCAGCCAGAAACGAACTGACTCCCGGCACCACTGTATGAGGAATCCCCAGCTTGTCCAACGCGTCCAGCTGTTCCCGAATCGCCCCGTAAATGGAAGCATCGCCGGTATGGACACGGACAGTCGTTTTCCCCTGTGCTTCTGTTTCCTGCATCACAGCAAGGACTTCTTCCAGTGTCATGCCAGCACTGTCGTACACCTGACAATCCGGCCTGCGGTCTGCCAGCACCGCGGGATTCACCAGCGAACCGGCATAAATAATTGTATCGGCGTTGTCGATCAGCCGCTTGCCTTTGACTGTCAGCAGTTCCGGATCACCGGCACCGGCACCTACAAAATATACCATTTACAGATCTCCTCCCTTGATGAGCAGTGTGGTAAAATATGAATACGGCTCCAGTTCCGGCTTGCCGATGTATTCCGACGGCATGCCCACATCGCGGAGCATGGTGGTATGTTCCAGCAGTCCCCGTTCCCGCAGCAGCGGCAGGAGCCACGCCATAGCACGTCCGGCTTTCATCACTACCAGATTGTCGAACTGTTCCAGTGCGGTTTCGACCGCTTCACGGGAATGCACTGCCGGCAGAATTTGCAGGGACTCGCTGTTCTCGCAAAGGCTCTGCTGTGCCTTTGCCGCACCGGCACAAAAGGACGGCACACCGGCGATCACCTGTGTGGCATAGCCCTTTTCCGCCAGAAGCTGCCGCACATAGGAAGCTGTGCTGTAAACAGAAACATCACCCAGCGTCACCATTGCCACCTGCCTGCCGCTGTCCAGGGCTGCACAGACCGGCTGCAATACACCGGAACGAAGCCGTTCCCGATAGTCGTTGTGTGCCTGCATGGGAAACAGAATGTCCAGCCGTTCCGCATGGGAGAGGTCTGCCGCCTGTGCCGCAATGGCATATGCCGCAGATGTGCCGCCGGCTTTGGGAATGGGCGTGACGATGATGTCTGCCTGTTCCAGCACTGCCTTTGCCCGCAGAGTCATGTCCATCGGGTCACCTGCCCCAACGCCTACCGCATAAAAAATTCCTTGTTTCATGGTTTACTCCTTTGTCATGCACGAGAACAGCAGCACCGGATGATTGCCCTCCAGCACGTGATAATTTCCCACCGTTTTTCCGCAGCCGACTGCCAGCTGCACCACTTCGAACTGCGGCAGTTCCTGCAACAGCGGAAACAGTTCCGCCTGCGTTTCCATTGTCACCGCACTGGCGACCAGCCGTACCGGCTGCCGCAGCTGCCGCAGACCGGCAACCAGCTGTTTTGCCGCACCGCTGCTGCCGCCCAAAAAGACACAGTCCGGCACCGGCAAATGCTGCACCTGTTCTTCTGCCCTGCCGGCAATGATCTGCAAATTCTTCGTCTGAAACCGTGTCTTGTTCTGTTCCAGAATGTCCAGTGCCTCCGGCTTATACTCCACCGCGTAGACCTCCCCGAACGGACACATGCGGGCACATTCTATGGAAACACTGCCTGTTCCTGCCCCCAGATCCCAGACGACCGCGTCCGGTTTCAGCCGCAGCTTGGACAATATCACCGCACGGACTTCCTCCTTGGTCATAGGCGAACGATTCCGCAGAAATGCACTGTCCGGCAGCAGTCCCAGTCTGGTCACCGGCTTGGGAGCCGGATTCCGCACCGCCGCCACGCACAGTTCCGGATCGTCCAGTTCTGCCGCCTGTGCCGGTGTGCCGTGCCAGAGCTTCTGGGTGGGATAGGTCAGATCTGCCCCCACGAAAATTTCCGTATCCGACAGCCCGTATGCCAGCAATGCCGCCGCGATCTCCCGCGGTCCCTGCGTGCGGGAACAAAAGAAAAAAGTTTCCGCATGCTCCGAAACCGTGCAGGCAATGGTGCCGGCATGATACGCCCTGCCGTGAATGCTGCAAATCTTCGCCTGTTCCATCGTCAGCCCAAACGCCGCCCCCAACAGCTGCAGCGATCCCACGCCGGGGATCACCTGCATTTTCAGTTCCGGATACCGGTTCCGGAGCGTCCGGCAAAGGCTGTACAGCAGCGGGTCGCCGGAAACCACAATGCCGATGCTCTCCCGTTCCAGCATTGCCGGGAGGGATTCCAGCAGTTCGGAAATATGCCCCATAGGCATGGTCTTTCTGGCGTGGAGCAGTTCCAGAAACCGCGGAGAAGCAATGACCAGTTCCACTTCTTCCAGTGCTTTTTTTGCTGCCGGCAGCAGATACTCCGCCGTGCCGCTGCCGCCTCCGGCAAGAATCATTTTGTGCCGCATGTCAACCACGCCTTTCTGATGGAATCCGTCTGGCTGCTCTTCGCCAGAATCCTGTCATTTTCGTCCAGCAGCAGCAGTCCCACCTGTATTTTTCCATGGGTACGCCGCATGCAGTTTTCGCAGACCTTCTCTGCAATGGTATGCCAGACCTGCTCCGCAAGGGGATAGGTACAGAGCAGTTCCGTCATGTCCCGTGTGGTGTTACACTGATACAGCTGCTGCACCTGTGCACGGGACGCTCCGGCAAGTGCCGCATGGGTGCAGATCACTTCCCGCTGTCCGCCGGCAGTGTGACTGTGCAGATACATAATATCCGCTGCCGGCTTCACCAGCTTTCCCGTCCGGCCTGCCAGCAGCACATGGGTAAAGCCCAGTTCTTCTGCACAGTCCAGCAGATAGCCCAGATAATTGCTGCAAAGCACAATGGCTTTTCCCTGCGGATACTGCCGCTTCAGAAATGACTCCCCCGCATAGCCCGTCACAAAGGCACAGGCGGTGCCATACTCCTGCCGGCACATGGACAATTCCAGATACAGGGTTTCCCGTATGGCTTCTTCGCTCATGGGGCGGACGATGCCGGTGGTGCCCAGTATGGAGATTCCGCCGGTAATGCCCAGCCGTCCGTTGAATGTTTTTTCTGCGATCACTTCCCCGTTGGGCACGGAGATCGTCACCACTGCACCCTTTTCTCCAATGACAGACCGCACTGCCTTTTCGATCATCTGCCGCGGCACCGGATTGATTGCCGGTTCTCCCACCGGCAGTTTCAGCCCTTTTCGGGTGATCGTCCCCACACCAGTTCCGGCACGAAACTGCACGGCTCCGGCAGCGGGAAGAATCTCCACAGAAGCCGTCACCAGACAGCCGTTGGTTTCGTCCGGATCGTCGCCGCCGTCTTTCTGCACACCGCAGGTATAGGCTTCTTCTGCCTGTATTTCCAGATGCAGCAGCTTTCCTGCCGGCACTTCCAGTTCGACCCACTCCGGACACTTGCCGGAAGTCTGCCACAGCACTGAGGCAAAACTTGCCGCCGCCGCACAGGAACCGGTCGTGTATCCTTCCCGCAGCTGCTTCATGGCATTTTCCCCCAGCTGTTCAGAATGTCGTAGATTTTCGGCATGTCCAGATGCTCCCGCAGCAGATCAGCCAGCTTATTGTATTCCTGTTCCTTTTTCGCCGCAAAGTCCACCGCCGGCACTGTCGTTCCGGAAATGCCCTTTTTCTCCAACAGCAGCTGCACCAGCTTCTGCGTCAGTTCCGGCGTGTCGAAAATGCCGTGCAGATATGTGCCGCAAACTGTGCCGTCTGCACAAACACAGCCGTCCTTTCTGCCGTCTGTCAGCATGGCAAAAGGCTGTGCCGTTTCCGTGTACACCGTTTCGCCCATGTGAATTTCGTATCCCCGCACAGCACAGCCGGAAAGCAGTTCCAGCTGTCCGGACAAACAGGAAACCATTCCGGCAGTCTGAGCACGATGCTTTTCCGGTCGGAAAACGGTTTCCACATCGAGCAGCCCCATGCCACGGAGTTCGCCGCCGTCTTCCACCTGTTCCGGATCGCAGAGCCGTTTTCCCAGCATCTGAAAACCGCCGCAGATACCCATGAGGAACACGCCTTTTTCGTGGCATTTCAGCAGTTCCGCCTCCAGTCCGCTTTGCCGCAGCCAGCGGAGATCTGCCATTGTGCTCTTGGTGCCTGCAAGAAGGATCATGTCCGGTGTGCCCAGTTCACCGCGTCGGGAAACATACCGCACCGACACGCCCTCCACCTGTTCCAACGCTTCGAAATCCGTAAAGTTGGAAATGCGGGGAAACCGGATAACCGCCACGTCCAGCAGAGATTCCGCCGCCGCTTCCCGTCGGGAAAGCCGTTCGGAAAGGCTGTCCTCATCGTCCAGTTCCAACGGCAGATACGGCACCACGCCCAGCACGGGAATACCAGTCAGTTCCTCCAGCATAGTCAGCCCCGACTTCAGGATTTCCACATCTCCGCGGAATTTGTTGATGACAATACCCCGAATCCGGCGGCGTTCCGCATCGTCCAGCAGCATGATCGTACCATAAAGTGATGCAAACACGCCGCCGCGGTCAATATCCCCCACCAGAATCGCCGGAGAATCCGAGAGTTCCGCCATGCCCAGATTGACAATGTCCACTGACTTGAGATTGATCTCCGCCGGACTGCCGGCACCCTCCAGTACGATGATGTCGTTTTCCGCTGCCAGAGCGTGATAGGCTTTCAGAATGTAGGGAATCAGTTCCTGCTTTTTCGTGTAATATTCCTGTGCACGCATGGTGCCATAGATTTCGCCGTTGACGATCACCTGCGAGCCGCTGTCGCTGGTGGGCTTCAGCAAAATCGGATTCATGCGAACGTCTGGTGCAATACCTGCCGCTTCCGCCTGCATCACCTGTGCCCGTCCCATTTCCATGCCGTCTGCGGTGATATAGGAATTGAGTGCCATGTTCTGGGATTTGAACGGGGCTGTCCGGTAGCCGTCCTGCCGGAAGATCCGGCAAAGCCCTGCCGTGACAAAACTTTTTCCGGCAGACGACATTGTCCCCAGTACCATTAGTGATTTTGCTGCCATAGCAAGCCCTCCTCGCCCAGAATGCACCGCAGACAGTGCAGCAGATATTGATTTTCCTCCGGCAGCCGCACAGCTGCACGATAATAAGTCGCGTCCAGTCCGTCATAGGTATCGCAGTGCCGCAGCAAGATTCCGTAGGGCAGCAGCTGCCTGTCCAGATCCGGACATTGTTCCGCCTGAAAGAACACGTAATTGGCACTGGGTTTCCACATACGGAACCCCAGTTTTCCCAGTTCGTCAAACAGCCGCCAACGCTCATTTTGCAGAAATTCCAGCGACATTTTTCGATAATCCTCCGCCGACAGTGCCGCGATGCCGGCAGCTTCTGCCAGCAGATTGACCGACCACGGCTGTCCGGTGTGTGCGATTTTTGCCGTCACCTTCTGATCGGAACAGATGCCGTAACCCAGCCGAAGACCGGCAAGGGCGTACAGTTTCGTCAGGGATTTCAGCACCAGCACATGTGGAAACTCCGACAGCCGCGGAATCATGGAAACAATGTCCGGCTCTGTTTCCGCCATATCGCAGAAGCACTCGTCCAGCAGGACGAAGATATGCTTTTCTGCGGCAAGATGCAGGAGCTGTTCCAGCAGTGCCGGCGGGATTCCGGTTCCTGTGGGGTTATTGGGATTACACAGCACCAGAAAGTCATAATTTCCCTGCCGCAGTTCGTCCAGCAGGGCAGGCGTGATCTGATACGGAAACGGCATATTCCAGTGTGTCACGTGGCAGCCAGCTTCGCGGAGTGCCGCTTCGTACTCTGAAAATGCAGGAACCGGCAGCAGGGCGTGCTGCGGTTTCAGAGCATGGGCGATGCGAAAGATCACATCAGCACCGCCATTACCGCAGACGATTTCCGCCGGCAGTCTGCCATGGAATTCCGCCAGTGCCTGCCGCAGTTTCTGCTGGGCGGGATCGGGATAGTGCACCAACGCAGCGACAGCACGCTGAATGGCATGCTGCACTGTTTCCGGCACGCCGAACGGGTTGATATTTGCCGAAAAGTCCAGCCATTCGGCGGAACATTCCGGATTTTGATAGATATTTCCGCCATGTTTCGGCATAAACACACCTCCTGCGTGCGGCGAGTCGCCGCTGACCCTACGCCCCAATTTCAACTGTAAAAAGGGTAGTG
>ERZ825324.1198-NODE-1198-length-32096-cov-3.224306_pt1 | contig 32096 bp, 29 predicted proteins | sample MGYA00519859_ERZ825324 | MGnify/ENA primary metagenome ERZ825324 (study PRJEB31778, sample SAMEA3449198) | human gut metagenome | biome: human gut; feature: human-associated habitat; material: faeces | place: United Kingdom | collected 2010/2012 ...
GAAAACCTTGTTGTTGGTATGAAATCTCGTGGTGTCTATGAAACACCTGGCGGAACTATCCTTATGGCAGCTCATAAGCAGCTTGAGGAGCTGATTCTTGACCGTGATTCCATGGCATTCAAGAAGACTGTTGACAACCGTTTTGCAGATATTGTTTACGAGGGCAAGTGGTTTACACCTTTATGTGATTCTCTTCGCGCTTACATAAAGGCGAGCCAGGAATATGTAACTGGTACTGCTAATCTTAAGCTGTATAAGGGCAATATCATCAAGCAGGGAACTACTTCTCCATACAGTCTGTACAATGAAAGCATTGCTTCCTTTGCTACTGGAGATATGTATGATCATCATGACGCAGAGGGCTTCATTAACCTGTTCGGTCTTTCCTTAAAGGTTCGCGCAATGAAGTTAGCTGAGGCTGAGAAGAAGAAATAATTTTGTAGAATTAGTTTTGCAAAATATGAATTTGATACAGAATAGCTGGTATATAATCCCGTGGCGCTTGTCACGGGATTTTACCATTTTAAAAGATTCGCATTTTAGAAATTCAGGATTCAATTAATAAGAAAATAAATAGAAGAAAATATTATTGTTCAGAATTTATATATAAAATTCTTTCTGATGATAGTGTTAAGCTATTTGAAAAAACTAAAAAAATAGTAAAACCTATGGATTTTGAAAAAATAGAAAATTTGAAATTTATTTATGAAGGCAAAATAATTGATTATAAATTAAAAAAATTATCAACTTTAAATTTATTTGATAAAGTGATATAATAAAAAAGAAAGGTAGGATATGTATGTTAAAGAAAGTATTTAATATTTCAATAATTTCATCAGTGTTATTATTCTTATTTGGATTAATTTTAGCAGTTAATGCAGAAGGATTCATAAAATCAATTACAGTTGCGATTGGAGTAGTTTTATTACTTATTGGTGTGTTTCCAGTAATTGATTATTTTAGATACAGAAAAGAAGGATTAGGTGCGAGTGTAGGACTTATTTCTGGTATATTTAGTATAGTATGTGGGCTTATGCTTTTAATAAATGAGGATTTACTTATGATTCTAATACCAGTATTTATTGGTGTATGGATGATTATTAATGGTATAAACAAAATTCAAGTTTCTTTTGAAATAAAAGATTTAGGAGAAAAGTCTTGGATTATAACTTTTATATATTCAATATTAATAATAGTTTTAGGAGGATACTTTATAGTTAATCCAATAAGTGGCGCAACTACTGTTACTAGTTTTATAGGAATAATTTTATGTATATATGCAGTACTAGATATTATTGATTGCATTATTATAAAGGTTAAAGTTAAAAATTTTAAAAAAGATTTAGATAAAATCGAAAATAATGTTGTAGATGAACAATAGGAGTTGTATATGGCAAATTCAAAATTAATAGTTGTAGAAGGTGCTCAAGGCGCTGGTAAAACAACAATAACAGATTATTTAAGAAATAGTGTAAAATACACAAATTTATATAGATTATGTGGTACATCTGATAGTTCCATATCAGGACTAAAAAAAGCAGAAGAAATGTACATTGATCTAATAGATTATATAAAAAAATTAGAAAACAAAAGTATTAATTTATTATTTGATAGGACATTTTTCACAGAAGAAAATTATTGTAGATTAGGTTTAAAAGATTATTCGTTTACAGAAGTATATAATAAATTGCTTGATGAATTTAGTAAACTAGATTTTGATATATATTATATTACTTTATATTTAAGTGACGAGTCATTATATGAAAAAAGACTTCAAAGAGAAGGAAAAGTAGAACCTAAATATGCTAAATTTAATGTATCAAATAGTATAAAACAACAAAATACATATTTAGAAATGTCAAAAGAAATAAAAGAAAAATATAGTAGTATAAAAACTATTGAAATTGATAATTCTAAAGATATAGAAGAAGTCAAAAAAATATTAAAAGAATTTATTAATTTTTAGCACTCTTACTTGACAAGTGCTAAAATAGTGATATAATTAAAGTATGCAGTAAAAAGCATGCTTTTTATATGCAATTATATAAGGAGGGGATAACTATGAACGGACAAAATCCATATGAAGAAAATTTACAAAATCCACTAGAAAAATATGGTAGAGATATTGTAAAAGCAGTAAAAGATGGTAAAATCGATCCTGTAATAGGTAGAGATGAAGAAGTAAGAAGTATTACTAGAATATTATCTAGAAAAACTAAAAATAATCCAGTTTTAATAGGTGAACCTGGTGTAGGTAAAACAGCTATTGTTGAAGGACTTGCACAAAGAATAGTTAAAGGTGATGTCCCTAACAGTTTAAAGAATAAAACAATATGGGAGCTTGACCTTGGTGCACTTATTGCTGGTGCTAAATATAGAGGTGAATTTGAAGAAAGATTAAAAGCCGTATTAAAAGAAATAAAAGAAAGTAATGGAGAAATAATTTTATTTATAGATGAAATACATATGATAGTAGGAGCGGGTGCTTTAGAAGGCGCAATGGACGCTGGTAATATGTTAAAGCCTATGCTTGCTAGAGGTGAAATATTATGTATTGGTGCAACAACACTTAATGAATATAGAAAATATATTGAAAAAGATGGTGCACTTGAAAGAAGATTTCAAAAAGTAATTGTTAAAGAACCAACAGTAATAGATACAATAACTATACTTCGTGGTTTAAAAGAAAGATTCGAAGTTCATCATGGTGTTTCAATAAAAGATAGAGCATTAGTCGCAGCAGCAACTCTTTCAAATAGATATATAACAGATAGATTTCTTCCTGATAAAGCAATCGACTTAATAGATGAAGCTTGTGCTACTATTAAAGTCCAAATGGATTCAGTACCAACAGAACTTGATACTTTAACAAGAAAAATAATGAGACTTGAAATAGAAAAACAAGCCCTAAAAAAAGAAAAAGATGATATAAGTAAGAAAAGGGTAGAAGAAATTAATACTGATTTATCTAAGTTAAAAGAAGATGAAAAAAAATTAAGAAGTGACTGGGAAGAAGAAAAAAGTATTAATGATAAAATAAAAAATAAAAAAGAAGAAATATCAACTGCTAACTTTAGATTAGAACAAGCAGAAAATAGATATGATTTAGAAGAAGCAGCTAAATTAAGACATGGTACAATTCCTAGACTAGAAAAAGAATTAGAAGAATTAAATAAAAAAGCAAAAAATGAAATATTATCTGATACAGTAGATGAAGAAGATATTGCTAAAATAATTTCAAATTGGACTAAAATACCTATTAGTAAATTAGTCGGAGGAGAAAGAGAAAAAATAATTCATCTAGAAGAAAATATGAAAAAAAGAGTAAAAGGACAAGATGAAGCTTTAAAACTTGTTAGTGAAGCAATAATTCGTTCAAGAGCAGGTATAAAAGATCCAAATAGACCAATAGGTTCATTCATATTCTTAGGTCCAACAGGTGTAGGTAAAACAGAGGTTGCTAAAACACTTGCTTATGAACTATTTGATGATGAAAGACATATTGTCAGAATAGATATGAGTGAATATATGGAAAGTCATTCAGTATCTAGATTAGTTGGAGCGCCTCCAGGATATGTAGGATATGATGAAGGTGGACAATTAACTGAGGCTGTAAGAAGAAATCCATATAGTATAGTTTTATTTGATGAAATAGAAAAGGCTCATAAAGACGTATTTAATATATTACTTCAAATACTAGATGATGGTAGAATAACAGATTCACAAGGTAGAACAGTAGATTTTAAAAATACTATTATAATTATGACTTCTAACTTAGGTAGTGAATATATTTTGGAAAATGTTGAAAATAAAGATGAACTTGTAATGAATGAATTAAAACATACATTTAAACCAGAATTTATAAATCGTATAGATGAAATAATTATATTTAAATCACTTGATAAAAAAGTTGTATATGAAATACTTGATAAAATTATAAGTGATATAGAAAAAAGACTAGATGATAAAAAAATTACATTAAAATTAACTACTAAAGCAAAAGATTTTATTATTAATAATTCTTATGATGAAAAATATGGTGCAAGACCTATAAAAAGGTTTGTATCTAGAAATCTAGAAACATTACTTGCAAATGAAATAATTAATGATAATATTAAATTTGGTGAAGAAGTTAATATAGATGAAGAAGATAATAAATTAGTAATACGTAAATAATATAGTAAACTATGTGTAAAGATGCATTAATATGCATCTTTTTAATATTTACATATAAACGAAAAAATAATATTATAAAGGTGATATAATAGGAGAAATTTTTATGAATAAGGTTGAATATTTAGGATTACAAATTGAAAATGAATTAAAAAAGAAAGAAGATGAAATATTAAAAAAATTCGAAGAATATTTAAAAAATAATTCTGAAAAAGTAAATATAAAGATGAATAATGTTTCATTTGATGATATAGTAAATTATTCCGGAAATAATACTGAATTTTTTTCAAATTGTCCTGTATATAATATTTCTGATGATTGCTTTAGTTTATTATTGGATTGTAATGGTAAAACTACTATTTCGAATAATTTTAGAAAAAAATTACAAAAAGTCTTTATTGAAAATGTAAGTAAAAATATTGAAGAATTATCATATTCAAATAGAATTTTAGATAATATAGAATTGTCATTATTTCCAAATTTAAAAGAAGTATCAATAAAAGATGCTGGCGAAATTATTTCCAAAAATGAATTAGAAAAGTTTTTAAAACGTTCAAACATTGAAGAATTTAATACGGATGGTAAATTTGACGATGATATCCTAAAAGATGGAATATTTATGGATGTTGAAGGTGATAAATATGGAGTTTACAACGATAAAAAAATATCTTCTGGTAACTTTTTTTATAAAGAATTTATTAATAGATATAATATATATAGTCAAAATCCTTATGAAAATATAGATACCATAATAAAAGTTATAGAAGATGGTAAGAATAAATTTGAAATTGATGAAAATAAAGATATTATGGTATATGATAAAATTAAAGATATAGAAAAAAAAGAAACTTCAAATTCTATAATACAATATAATGTTTCAAAAAAAATGATTAAACTAAAAAATATTAATAAAATAGAAGATGCTCAAAGAGTTATTGATTCATTTGTTAATTCTAATTATTATATTAGTGATGTAATATTGGAATTAGAAAATAAGACTTATTCAGATATGATTAAACTAAAACATTTAGAAAAGGAATATAATTTGAAAATAGAATATAATAATTCTTATGAAAAAATAACTGCTGATGAATTTATTACTATGAGAGCAACACTTGATTATTATAAATCTTTAATAGAAGACAAAAATTTATCACCACTTGAAAAAGCAACGTTTGGTTACGATATAATAAAATCATTTGTATACAACGAAGTTAAAGAGGATGAAAATAAATCGATATCAAGAAATATTCATAGTATAATTGAATCTGGAAATATAGTTTGTGTTGGGTATGCTAGCTTTTATGCAGAATTAATGAAAGAAATTGGTATAAATGGTTACGCATTTGGTACAGCAGTACCAATAGATGGTGAAAATTTTGGCCATAAAAGAGTTTTATTAAAAATTGAAGATCCAAAATATGGGATTGATGGAACATATGCTTTTGATCCAACTTGGGATAGTGCAAGAAATTTTGTAAAAGTTATTGATAAAGATGGTAATGAAAAGATTAGAGATATGAATAATCTTGAAGAAAATGATACTGTTGTAAGAAAATATGACCGTTTATCAAGATATAAATATTTTCTAGTGCCTAGGAATGAATATGAAGAAAAATTTGTAGGCGAAAAAATGCCAAAATTAAATGAAGATGATTATTATGGAGCTGATGAAATATCAAAATCAGAAATGAAAAATGATAGTAACTTAGATTCAATAAGTTTTCCAAAGGAAAAATTTGAATATTTAGTAAGGAAAATTAAATTATGTGAAGGATATTCAAAAGAAAGTATAGATGAATTGATTGACGAAATATTAGATATAAATGGATTTAATAAAAAAGAAGTAAATGAAGATGAATTAGAAAGTACGGTAAAAAAATAATATAGTAAACTATGTGTAAAGATGCATAAAAATGTATCTTTTTTTGTTTATCTATATAATATAATGTTAAAATATATATAATGGTGGAGGTTTATATGGAACAAGTAAATGTAGTATCAGAAAAAATAAAAAATGGAATTAGAAGTGATTATTTTGATGTTGAAATAAACAAGTCTAATTTAGAATTAGGTTTAGAGTGTTCATCGTTAGTTTTTGATATGGCATTTGCGGACATAACTAGATCAGACAAAGAAATAACTAAATTAAAACAACAATTTGACAACGTACTTTCAAAGTGTAAAAGTAGTGAAGATTTTAATTATATTTATAATTTTATGAATGAAATGGCAAAAAAAGGTGGATATGCTAATGAATTTTTTAATATGGTTGGTTCAAAAATAAATAATGAAGGAAAAAATAATATAGAAAATAATGAAACATCTAAAGTTATTCCAAATGGAATAACAAGTCCATATTTTGACGTTGATTATAGAAGTATTATTGGTGATAATAGAGTGTTAAATTCTGCTTGTTCTACTCTTATTTTTCAGATGGTATTTACTGATCTTATAAGAAGTAAAGAAGAAATAAGTAAATTGGAAAAACAGTTTTACGATGCAATATCTTGTTGTAAAAGTGAAGAGGATTTAAAAAAGTTTTCTTTATTAACTAAAAACATATCAGAAAAGGGTGGATATGCTTTAGAGTTTTATAATAGAGTAAAGAATACTCTTAATAATATTCATATTGAAGATGTTGAAAAATACAATATTCATTCAGAAGACAAATCAAATAAAGAACAAGTTATAAATAACAAAAAGAGAAATTTAGAGGTTTATAAGGATTTTGTAAGAGACTTAAATAAAATAGACAATATGTTTTTAGAATTTCAAAATATGTTTCAAAGTGGAAAGATAGATAAAGAATTATTAGAAATTTTATTTGTTAAATATAAAAGATTAAAGGATGAATTAGCAACTTTACCTAAAGATGATATTCCTGATAATGTAGATAGTACTTTTTTTGAAAAATGTGATTCACATATAGATGAAGCAATATCATACTTTAGAAAAGTAAGTGAACTTGCTGAAAACATAAGTACAATGAAAATGTAAAGAAACTTGAAAAAAATAAAAAAGTTTTATATTATTATAATAGGAGTGTATATATGGATAGAGATAATAATTTAGAGGATATAGAAGAATTAGATTTTAATTATAATGATGGATCAAAGATTTCTTTATATGAAAATCCTATAAGGGCAGGTAGAAAAGATAAATCAACTTTCATAACAGAGGGAGATTTATCTATGAGATCAAGTAATATTATGCTTGGTAATGATAATAAAAATTTACAAGATGGAGTATATGTTAACGAAGATGAGATAAAAAATGCTTTATCGAAATATTTAAATGAATCTAGTGAAAATAAAGTAATAAAGTCTAAAAAGACTGGAAGAAAAGTATCAGTCGATGAGATACTTGAAAAAACTTTTAAATGTCTAAAGGATTCATCATCAATAAAATTAGGTGAGAAAAATGATAAAATAAAAAATCAAGATTCTAGAACAGTATATATTAAAGGTACTGGAATAAAAAATTTTAAAAGAGCAGGAATATTAATGCTTGGAAATAAGGGATTCAAATTACCTTGTGGTGAATATATCTTAGAAGAAGAATTACAAAAGGCATTAGAAGAATATGTATTTTCTAATGAAAAAAAGAATGAAAAACCAAAAAGTAGTGAAGAATTTTTTAAACATTTAGAGGGTGAAGAAATTACATTAAAACCATCAGATGTAAAAGTAGTAGATATTGATGAAAAAAATATTCATAGTCAAAATAACGGAGATGTTTTAAAAAAATTACTTAATATGAATGCTGATAGTAGTGTAGAAATCAAACATAATGAAGAAAAGAAAGATGAAATACCTAATTTGGATAATCTTGTTAATAAAAAACATAAAGTAAAGAAGAAAAATAAAAAATTTTTAGGCGCTGCATTATTACTTGCATCAACAGTAGCATTTTTAAGTACACTTGGTGTTACAGGTGGAAATGTAAAACAAAAGGAAATAGTTACAAAGAGTATAGAATATACTGTACAAAATTATGAAGAGAAAGAAATACAGGAAACATATAAAGAATTATCAGATAGAATTGCAGGTTCATTAGTCATAGGAAATGATTCATATTTCCCAGAAGGAGTAGATTACCATGAATCTAGTGATTATGATTTTGGTGGAAGAAATAATAATGATACTATAGGAAATAAACTTAGAGAAGAAGGCAACTACAATGTAGATTATTTCTCAATTTTAAAAGATGGAAAAATAGTATATGTAGAAAGAAATAATGGAAAGAATCTAAGTGAAACAATAAGTAAAGTGTCTAAAGCATTAAATTGTAATGAGGAAGAATTAAAAGCTAGAATACATTTTGGCGGAGAAAAGGTAACAGGATGGACAGATTTTAATGATTATAAAGATAAAACAGGAATAAAAAGACAAAGTCATACCGAGAACGTATATCTTGGTACAACAATAGGAACAATGGAATATAATGGTCAAAATATAGTTACAATTAATGATGATGAAAATAAAATAGAAGTACCATTTGAAAAAATTGGATATAAAATTTATGGTAAAGACAATAAATCATATGTTGTAATAGATATACAAAATAAAGAATCTGTAACAAAGGAAAATGAAGTGAGTAGTGTTGATATAGGATTTGGAAAAGATAATGTTTCAATACCTCTAACTATGGCAGGAGCTTTAGCTGGTGCATCTCTTGCACTTGCTCATGAAGAGGAAAAAAAGAAAAAATTGGATGAAGTTAAGAAAAAAAGTAAATTTGCACAATTTAAAGAAAAGTTATCAAAAAAAATAAGAGGTAAAAGTCTATGATAAAAGATGAAAATTTTGATGAAATGATTGAAATTTATAAAAGTATGAATTTAGAAAATAAAAGAGAAGTATTAGTTAATGAATTAAAAGAATTCTTAGTTATAATGTCTAAGTTAAATGAAATTAATGATGCTGATAATAGTATTTTATATAATAAAGCACTTTATAATGATCTAAAAAATGCAACTGAAGAAGAATATTTAACTACAGTTTATGCCTATTTTAATGCAATAAAAGAGTCATTTTCTTTAGTTGGAGATATGATTATAGAATAAGGAGGATTTATGAAAATAGAAAATGGTGAAATAATAGAATTGGATAATGAAAAAGAATATATATGTGTCGCAAGATTAGAAGATAATGGAGTAAATTATTTATACTTACTTAGTAATTTTAAACCAATAGAAATAATGTTTGCGAAAGAAATTATAAATGGAGAAGAAATAAACATAGAAATAATTAATGATGCTGAAGAAAAAAGACATGTATTAGAATTATTTGATAATATAATTAAAAATTAAATCACATATGTGATTTTTTTGTTATAATCTTGTTAGAGGTTTGTTATGGATAAGTTAGATTTAAAAAATATAAAATTAGGTAAAAAAATAGGTGAAGGTAAAGAATCAATTTGTTATGATTATGGAGATAAGGTTGTTAAAATATTTAAAGAAAACAGAACCTCACCATTTAAAAAAATAAGTGATGAAGGTCTTATAAAATTAAGTACTCTTGATTTAAAACATTTTAATAAGCCAATTGATATTATTTATGATAATGAAAAAATAATAGGTTATACAGAAAATAAACTTGAGATAAGTGATAAAAATCAAGATATAGATGAAAATATTTTACTTGAAATAAAGGAAGATATAATTACTTTAAGTTATAGTGGTTTTAAAATAGAAGATATTTTTTATAATTATACTACTTCAGATAATTTTAAATTCTATGATTTAACAAGTTTTATCTACATAAATAGTACTAAAAAAGAATTACATGATATGTATTATAAGAAAAATATGATGACTATAAATACTTTTTTAGTAGGATTTCTTATGTATGATGCATATAGATATGGTTCAAAATATGAAATCAAAAAAACATATAAGGCAACTGAATTTATAAGTGAAAATTTAGGTAATGAATATTATGGGGATTATCTTAGAAACAGATATAAAAAAATGTAAAAATTTGTCTATTTTAGCACTTACTATTGACAAGTGCTAATTAAAGTGCTATCATGTAATTGTCAGGTAGAAAATGACAGAAAGAAGGCGTAATGTGAAGCAGTTTAAGGCAGAATCTAAAAGATTACTTGATTTGATGATTAATTCAATTTATACAAATAAAGAAATATTTTTAAGAGAATTATTATCGAATGCAAGTGATGCAATTGACAAACTTTATTATCAGTCGTTAACTGATAAAAGTATAAAAGTAAATAAAAAAGATTTATGCATTAAAATAGAAATAGACAAAGAAAATAGATTACTTAAGATTATTGATACCGGTATTGGTATGAATAAAGAAGAACTTGAAAATAACTTAGGTATGATTGCAAAGTCTGGTTCATTACAATTTAAAGAAGAAAACGAAAAGAAAAAAGATGTAAATATAATAGGACAGTTCGGTGTAGGATTTTATTCATCATTTATGGTTAGTGATGATGTAACTGTAATTAGTAAGAAATATAATGAAGAAGATGCATATAAGTGGGAAAGCACTGGTGCTGAAGGTTATACAATTACAAAAGATGAAAAAGATACTTACGGAACAACAATTATTTTAAAAATTAAATCAGATAATGAAGAATATAATTATAGTGACTTCTTAGATACTTATACTATAGAATCACTTGTTAAAAAGTATTCTGATTATATTAGATATCCAATAAAAATGAATGTTACAAGAAGAGAACTTAAGAAAGATTCTAAAGATGAATATGAAGATGTAACAAAAGAAGAAACATTAAACAGTATGATTCCTTTATGGAAAAAAGATAAAAATAAGATTACTGAAGAAGAATATAATAATTTCTATCAAAGTAAATTTTATGATTATGAAAATCCAATTAAAGTTATTCATACAAGTGTAGAAGGTATGACAAGTTATAAAGCAATATTATTCCTTCCAGCACATGCTCCATTTGATTATTATTCAAAAGAGTATGAAAAAGGTTTAGCACTTTATTCTAATGGCGTACTTATAATGGATAAATGTTCTGATTTACTTCCTGATTATTTTGGATTTGTTAAAGGTGTTGTTGATAGTGATGATTTATCACTTAATATATCAAGAGAAATCTTACAACAAGATAGACAACTTAAATTAATCGCTAGTAATATTGAAAAGAAAATTAAAAGTGAACTTGAAAGTATGCTTAAAGATGAGAGAGATAAATATGAAAAATTCTTTAAAGAATTTGGTATGCAACTAAAATTAGGTGTATACAATGATTATGGAATGCATAAAGATGAACTTAAAGATTTACTTTTGTTCTACTCATCAAAAGATGAAAAATATATAACATTAAAAGAATATGTTTCATCTATGAAAGATGATGAAGAAAATATTTATTATGCTTGTGGTGAAACAATAGATAAAATTAATATGCTTCCACAAGTAGAAAAAGTAAAGGATAAAGGTTATAACATTCTTTACTTAACAGAATATGTTGATGAATTTGCTATTAAATCGTTAATGGAATATGATGGTAAAAAATTCGTTAATGTTTCTGAAGAAAACTTAGATTTAGATACTGAAGAAGAAAAAGAAGAAATTAAGAAAATAAATGATGAAAACAAAGAAATGTTAAATTCAATGAAAGAAATTATCGGTAGTGATGTTTCAGATGTTAGATTTACACATAGACTTAAAAATCATCCAGTATGTTTAGTAAGTGAAGGACCTGTTTCAATAGAAATGCAAAAGGTACTTAATGCTATGCCTACTGATCAAAGTATTAATGCAAAAATAATACTTGAAATTAATTCTTCACATAAGATAGCAGATAAATTAAAAGAATTATATAAAAGTGATAAAGAAAAATTTAATGAATATACTAAAATTCTTTATTCACAAAGTAGATTAATTGAAGGACTTTCAATAGAAAATCCAACAGAAATTAGTAATTTAATATGTGACTTATTATCAAAATAGAATAAAAAATATAGATTAGGTACATAATAAATAAGAAAGGAATGATGAATATGTTACCAAGCAGAATATTTTTTGATAGTTTATTAGATGATTATGAGGATAGTAGATTTAAAAAATCTATGAAATGTGATATTTTTGAAAAGGATGGAAACTATAATGTAGTTATGGATATTCCAGGATTTAAAAAAGAAGATATCAATATTGAATGTGATAATGGAGTAATTAAAATTTCTTGTGAAAAGAAAGAAGAAGAAAATGAAGAAGATGACAAGAAATATATAAGAAAAGAAAGAGTATATGAAAAATGTGAAAGATCATTTAACTTTGGAGATATCAAAGAAGATGAAATTGAAGCAGAATTTACAGATGGTACTTTAAAACTTGTTATTCCAAAACAAGAAAAAGTTGATACTAAAAAAAGTATTGAAATAAAATAAGGGTAAACTTTAAAAGGTTTACCTTTTTTGTTATAATAGGCATAGGTGATTATAATGAATTTATACAATATTTTAATGAGTGATGATGTTATTTTAGAAATTAATAATAATCTAGAATATATTTTAAATATAATACCTGAAATTAAACCAATGATAGGGTTTGATCATAAACATCCACATCATCATCTAGATGTATTTAATCATACATTATATGCACTTTCCTTATCTAAAAAAGATTTTTCTATTAGAATGTCACTTTTATTTCATGATATAAGTAAGCCATATTGCTATGTTGAAAAGGGTGGAATAAGACATTATCCCAATCATCCTATTTATTCAGAAAAAATAACAAGAATTGTTTTAGAAAGATTAGAATATGATAAAGATTTTATTCAAGAAGTATGTTATTTAGTAAAAAATCATGATTATCCAATAAGAGAAAGAGAAGTAAAAGAAAATCCTTCTTTGCTTAAAAAAAGACTTGAAGTACAAAGATGTGATGCTCTTGCACATAATCCAGAAAAGCTAGAAAAAAGAAAGAAATATTTAGAAAAAACTAAAAAATATTTCGAAATGTGATATAATTTTATCTATGGATAGGGTGAAGTAAAAATGATTAGTATTATTATTCCAGTATATAATGTAGAAAAATTTGTTAGACAATGTTTAGATAGTATACTTTCACAAAGTTATAAAAATTATGAAGTAATATTAATAGATGATAAATCAAAAGATAGTAGTCTTGATATAATTAGAGAATATGAAAAAAAATATTCTAATTTTTTTGTTATAGAAAATGAAAAAAATTCTGGACCAGGTGCATCAAGAAATAAAGGTATTGATAAAGCAAAAGGCGAATACATTATGTTTATTGACTCTGATGATTATATTGAGCCAAATACTTTAGAGGATGCATATAATGCCGCTAAAAAATATGATGCTGATGTAGTTAGATATGATTTTAGTAGAAGTATATCAAATATAGAATATGCAGATAGAAAGTTATATCCAAAGTTAAAGGAAAAAACTATAGAAGTAGATATAAATAAAGGAGATTATTTTCTTTTAGAAACTGCAGGTCCTTGTAATAAATTATTTAAAAGAAGTTTAATAGGTGATTCAAGATTCCCAATAGGAATATATTTTGAAGATTTACCACTTATTATTTCAAATATACTAAAGGCTAAAAAAATAGTTTACTTAAATGAAGTACTTTATAGATATAGATTTAATCCTAAAAGTATTATGGGAATGAATTTATTTGGAAGTGCCAAAATATTAGATATATTGTCTTCCTGTGAAAAGTTAGATGAGTATACAAAAGGTTTAAAATTTGATAAAGAAAAATATGAATCATTAAAACTTATGAATAGTATTTATATATTTAATGATATTATGCTGTGGAAAAATTTAAATTTAAAAGGTAAAAAAGAACTTTTAAGTTATTTATTTAGAGTACTTGAACTTACATATGGCGATATATATAATAATATTGCTTTTAAAGAAGTTATGAAAAGAGATAGTTTCTTTAGAAGAAGAATAAAATTTATGAAAAGATTTATATTAAAAAGAAAATATATGAATTCTAATTCAAAAGAAGAACTTATTAATAAGGCAAGAGAAATAATTAAAACAATATAGGAGGTAAAAATGGGATTATTAATTACACTTATTTTAGGACTTTTTATTCTTATTGGTGTACTTTTAGTTAAAATACCTAAGAATACAAAATTAATAGAAAATTTATCTATTTCAGTAGCACTTGGATGTATGATTTCACTTGCTGTTTCTGATTTATTTCCTGAAATATATGAGACTTTTTCTAATAAGATTTATTTAATAATTATATTTGTAGTTATTGGTGTTCTTATATTAAAATTACTTGATATATTTATACCAGAACATGATCATGAACATGGTTTATCACATGAATGTACAGAAGAAAATTTACTTCATATTGGTATTGTATCAACTATAGCAATCGTTCTTCATAATATAATTGAAGGTATGGCTGTTTACAGTATAACAACAGAATCAGTTAAGGTAGGACTTTTAATGGCACTTGGGGTTGGACTTCATAATATTCCTATGGGAATGGTTATATATTCAACATTAAAAAAAGAAGATAAGAAAAAAAGAATATTAATGATTTTTTTATCTACAATATCTACATTTATTGGTGGTCTTTTAATGACTCTAATAAGTTCATTAATCAGTGATTTTGTAATAGGAATATTACTTTGTTTAACACTCGGAATGATAATTTATATAGTATTTTTTGAATTACTTCCACATGTATTACATAGTAAAAATAAAATATTATCTATTATAGGAATTTTAATTGGTATACTAATAATAGTAATTAGTTCTATGTTTGAATAAAACTGCTTTTAAAGTAGTTTTTTTGTTTTACTTTTAATGTTATAGATGATATAATTAATATATATAAAATGGTGGGATGATATAATGGTAAAAAAAGATTATTTAAATGAAATTAATGTGCAAATTGAAAAATGTAATGATTTATCACAAAGAGTATTAATGTATAGACTATATACTGAGTATTTAAAAAATTTAAATAAAGATACTACTGAACAAACAGATAAGAAATTATTTATTAAATTATTATCTTCATATAGTAATATAACAAAGAAAGTTGTTTCAAAAGATTATTTAGATAATGGTAAAAATTATGAAAAAGTTTATAACAGAATATCAAATGATTATTTGTTGTTAAAGAGTTATTTTTCAAATTTTGAGTTAAAAGATAAAGATCAAACGAAGGAAACAATAGATTTAATAACAGAAATGGAATGTTTACTTAAATTAAAAATTTCTTTTCCTGAATCCCTTGAAAGATGTTTAAATAAAGAAATAGAAAAGAATGAAGAAAAAAGTAAAAAAGAAAATAGTAAAAGGATGAGTTAGTGATGAATGAATATTTAGATAAAATTAGACAAGAAATAGAAAAAAACAAATCTGATATAATAACAGAATTAGATAGTTTTGATGTTTCTATATTAGGAAATATAAATTCAAATATTTCAACTGCGAAAAATATAATTACTCAATTATCAAATGATAATGAAATTGATTTTTCTATAATTTCTTCAATTCTTGGTTCAATGCCACAATATAGACTTGGTGAGATGGTTGTTGGCAATCCAGAAACATATCAAAAAATCTATGAAATGCTTAAAGATATGAGGAGAGATAATGAAGAAACTTCTGGATTTTTTGACGATGATATAGAGAAATATTCCAAAGTATTTACAAATTTAGTAGATGAAATAAAACATTTTATTGCTAATAAAAGAAATGAATATAATGAGATTACTTCTCAAAAAAGAGAACTTACTGAAAAGTTAAAAAAAATAAGAAATATTGGTATTATTATTGATAAGTATTCACATGAACAAGTTATTTTGTCTGATGAAATTCAAAAATTATATACATATTTGATAAATGATAATGAACAATTAAATTTAGAAGAAAAATTTGATTTTTATAGAACTTTTTCTCAAATAAATACTGAGAGAATTTCAGCAAGATTAAATGAAAGAGTAACAGAAAATGTAGAAGAGCAAGCACACGCACCAGCAGAAGAAACTATCAATGAAGATTTTCAAATGGTTCAACTTGAAAATCAAATAGAACAAATTAATAATGCTGATAATCAGGATATAGTAGAAGATAATAATGAAAATAACGAAAATAGTGAACAAAATATATCTGAAGATAGATTACTTGAACTTATTGGAGAAGAAAATCTTACTTTATATAAAAATGCAAAACAATTAATTGAACAATATAATAGTCAGATGGAAAATATTGAAATTACAAATTTAATGCCTATAAATAATAGTGCAGAACGTAGAAGAGCATATGAAGTTTATATTTATGAAGATTTTGCTCAAGCAAAAAAATGTATTTTTGATGATATAAAAAATCAAATTCTTCTTGAAATAAATAAAGATTTAGACGATGGTATTTTTAGTGAAGAATCATTTGAAGAATTAAAATTTGCATATAATGAATTTGAAAAAGTTGTTAATCTGGAACAAGAAAAAATAGCAAAGAAAAAATTAAAAGAGAAAAAAGAACAAACTAATTATATGGATATTCTTGCAGAGTTACAAATGGAAGATGCAATTGGTCTATGTAATAAAGTAGAAACTTTATTAACTGAATGTAGTATTAGAACAAAAAATGAAACATCATTTAGAAATGCAATTAGTCAATATTCTATAAACCTAAATGCATCATTTGATGAATTTGTTGATGCTTTAAAAGATTATTATTTTGAAAAAGATGATGACGAATTAAAAGAAATATTGTTTGATATAGCATTTCCAAATCTAAAACAAACATATAATGAGTTTTTAGGTGTTTATGATATGTATACAGTAGAAAATAATAAAATTAGTAATAGCAATCTTGATGATGAATATTTAACTAGTGCATTAGATTTCTATGGTAGATATAACAATACAAATCAAATATTGCTTGTAAGTGATAATTCAGGAATTTCTTATATCGAGGATGATATCAATAATTCAAGAGAGATAACAAAAAAATCGCAAGCATTTAGTAATGCGGTTCATAAACTTGGATTGTTTGCTGATAATGATGAATATGAAATTGAAAAAAGTCATCCCGTAAAAACATCATTTGTTTCAGAAGCAATAAAAAAGGAATTTCAAATTAGAAGTTGTTCCTGTGGGTCTGACTTAAGAATCTTTTATAGTAAGTTTTCAACTAAATTAAATGAAATATTTCCAGAAAAATATGACAAAATTCCATCCATAATTTATATATATGAAATTGCTTATGGATCAACTGATGGAGAAAAGAAAAATGGAATTAATCAAATATCATACAAAAGATGTTATGATCAAAAAGAAAAATTAAGAAATATAAGAAAATTATTTAATACAGATATAAGTAATTGTACAGAGGAAGAAAAACAAAGTATAAGAAAACAAATTCAAGATAGCATTAGAGAACAAAATATAAAATTAGGACATTTAATTGTAGAAGAAGCAAATATAAAAGAAAAAGAAAATGAAAAAGGAACTGGGGGTGTAGAATAATGACAAGTATTGAAAAATTTACTAATAAAATTGAACAAATTATACTAGAATTAAATAATAAAATAGCATATTTAAATAATTTGTTAAGTGAAGAAATATTATTAGATGATACAGTTTGGAATTTGAATGAAGAAAAAGCGAATGATATTATTTCAAAAATTGGTGATAAATTAACTGATATAGAAACTAAATGTATAATTGTATTTTCTAAGTATGCAAAAGAAGAAAAGCAAATTAAAAAAGCAACAAATGGATTAAGTGAAGTACAAAGGAGTATATTTGGTTCAGTTTTTGATAAATTAAATGCATATAATCTTGAAAAGAATAATGAAAATGTTGAAAAAGTTAAAATGAAAATAGATAAATACAAGTCATTATTATCAAAATTCAATAGAAATGATATACTTCTTATTGATGAATTTGATTTAATAGAGGAAATATTAAGAAAAGATGAATTTACTACACTTGAAAAAATAGAAATATATAATGAAATAAATAAAATTAATGGAAAAATATATGATTTAATGAATCAAAATAATGATGAAGAAGAAAATGTTTTATCAGAAGATGATTTAGAAGTTACAAATTTACAATCTGATGAATTAAATTCATTCCTTATAGAAAACGAAATTAAATGTTTTGATGATGTTATATATGAAAGAAGAGAATCACCAAGATATTCACAATTATTATTGTTATATAATAAGTTAAGCAAGTATGGTAAATATGATAAGATGCAATCACTTATAGATTTTATAAAATCAAAAAATTTGGAGTTTGTATTTAATAATCCAGAGATATTAACAAATACATTATTATATAGTTCAGTTGAATTATTACAAAATATGATTAATGTTTCAGAGGAAAATGGAATGGATTGGAGAGATGCACTATTAAGATGTCCAGCATATTTTTATCCATCTGTTCGTATGAATAAAAAATCTGATAAAAATTCTACTCCAGGAGAAAACAACTCTTCAATAACAGGTGGTTTAAGTAATTATGAAAATAATGTAAAATTTTTAAATTCAAAAAATATTAAGTGTTCTGATGTACTTTCAGACTGTGTAACTTTCTTTTCATTCAAAGCAAGTAATAATAAAAAGAATTATGAATTCTTACAAAAATATTTAATACCATTAAAAGACCAATATGGAAGAACTAAAAAAGGATTTAGTGCACTTAAATATTTTGGAATTTTTGATAATTTAGATATTGGTATTGAATGTGGATGTTATGAATACTATAAGGATAATATAACAGTTTTGATTGATGGCAGAAGTAATATGTATAGAATTAAGTTAGCAGAAAAGCAAAATTATAGTGCTTCGGATTTCTTTTCTGAAGTAAATATGAAAAATAATTCAGGAGTTAAAAAAGTTTTAAGACGTAGCGCATTAAAAAGAGAAGATTTTGGAAAAGATCAAGATGAAACATTTAATCAATATAGTGCAGTTACAATTGATGATTATATCGATTCTGATACTGTTGAATTATATGATAAAATATTAAAGAGTAACGAAAATATTAATATAACTGATATATCAGAAAAAGATTATTATATACAAAAATTAGATAATGTTTACATGAAAAATGATTTAATATATGATTTTGGTGGAGTAATTATATCAAGATTAAAAGTTTTAAGATTTTATCAAACTTTAATATCTTCTCCTGAAATAGAACCATCATATGATGTACTTTTATATGTAATAACAAAACTTAGTATGCTAGATGAAGAAGAAATGAATATCATAATTTCATCTTTGAAAAGTTTAAAAATAGATGAGAATATTTCTAATGAAAATAGGAGGATTTTACAATGATTCAAGACATTGAACTTATTGGAGTAGGAAAAAATTTAATTGAAAAACTAATGAAAAATTTAGAATATGATGAAGTATTGTGTTTAGCATGTAATCATGAAAATGTAAAAAAAATAATTGATTTCTTTAAAAATATTGGAATTCGAAATATTGATGAATTATTATTAAATAGATATTACATATTTCTAAAAGATAGTGATAATATAATAAGTGCATTTAATAACATTGATTTAGTTAATACTGTTTTAAAGATTAATGATAGTTATGAATATATAGATGAAATAATATAAAAAAATTACTTCAATTTACGAAGTAATTTTTTATTTACCAAAATATCCATTTAAAATTTCTTTGTTTTCAGTAACAGTTATAAATGCACTTGGATCTAATGTAGTTATCATCTTCTTAAAATCTTTTAATTTTCTATTATCAATTTGTGCATAAATCATATAGTTAGTATCTTCTCTGTGAACACCTTTACATTCAACAACAGATGCTGCAAAATCAGAATGTTTTAATGCAGATAAAACTTTGTTCTTTGTATTTTTAGTTATTACTTGAACACTTACAGTTCCTTTAATAACTATCTTAGAAAGACCACTTCCTAAGAAAGTACCAGCAGCGTAACCACCACTATATGCAAGTGCTATCCAAATACTTTGTAAATTTGTATTTAATGCTTCTCTAACAACTAAGAACCAAATAAGTACATCAATAAATCCGACTATAGTTGCTAAACTTCTTTTTCCTTTAAATAAATACATTGTTTGTAATGTAGATAAAGATACATCTACCATTCTTCCTAAAAATACTTTAATACATAAAAATAATAATTCCATATTTTACACTCCTTTTACTATATTAATTTTACAGATAATAACTATTATTGTAAAGAAAAAGATTTAAAATTAATCTAAATCTTCAGTATATTCTGTACAACTAATGTAAACAGTATCATTATTTTCATCTGTACATCCTTTTAAACAAATTTCTGTATTTCCGTTATCATTGTCAGTACAATCGCAAGAAGTACAAGTAATTGTTTTATTTCCTCCATCTTCACATTCTGTGCATGTAACTACAATATTATCATTTTCATCATATTTACATTCACATTTCTTACAAACTATTTTCTTTTTACTGTCATTATTTTTACATGTCATATTTCTTTTCTCCTTTTACAGTTTTATTATGGCTAACTATGTAAAAAATATACTAAATATGATAAAATTAATTTAAAGAAGGCGGTATTATGTTAAGAATAAAAGATATATGTATTGATTTAGATGGAACAGTCACATGTGGTCAAATTTTTAGATATGAAAAAGAAGTAGATAATTCATATACAATTATTTTAAGTGATAGAGTAATAAATATAAAAAAAGATAAAAATGATTTAGTTATAACATCAAATAAAGAAAAAGATTTAGAAAATGTTATTAGGAATTATTTTGATTTAAATAGAAGTTACGATGAAATGGATAAAGAAATATTAAAAAGTGACAATACCTTAGAGGATATGGTTAAAGGTTGTGCTGGATACAAAATAATAAATCAACCAAATTTTGAATGCGCTATAAGTTATATTTTGTCCGCAAATAATGGTGTCCCTCAAATTAGAAACTCATTAAATTTAATATCAGAAAAATATGGAGAAAAAATTATTTTTAATGAAAGAGAATATTACTTATTTCCAAGTGTCCAGAAACTTAAAAATGTTTTACCAGAAGATTATAGAAATTTAAAAACTGGATTTAGAGATAAGTATTTATATGAATTTGTTCAAAAAGTAAATAATAAAGAATTTGATTTAAAAAAGATAAATGATATGAATTCATCTAGTGCGATGGACTATTTAATGACTAATAAAGGAATAGGAGAAAAAGTTGCGTCATGTATTTTACTTTTTTCTTACTATAGACTTGATGTATTTCCAATAGATACTTGGGTTAAAAAATTTATGAAAGAAAAATATAATATTGAGGGAGTTAATAATATTAGAAAATTTACTGAAGAAAAGTTTGGTAAATATTCAGGACTTGTTATTCAATATATGTTTCATTACAAAAGAAATAAAGAGCTTTAATTTGCTCTTTTCTTTTTTCTTATTAAAATTATTGATATAATCAAAAGTAATAAAACTGGAATACTATATAGATAAATAAAATATTCTTTTACTACATGATATTCTATTGTAGTATTCATAAATAACCTTGGAGATATAAATAATGAAACAAATATAATAATATAATAAATTAATTTTTTTGTTTTTAGTGTTTTAATATTTAAATGCTTTAAATAATTTTTTATAAAATAAAGATTTACAACTGAACCAATGTATAATGAAAATAACCATTGTGAAGATAATAAATTTTCAACATGCTCAATAAAGTCAAAATAACTAATCTTTTTCAAGAGAGAAAATTCAGGGTAATAAAATAATTTTGCATAGTCAATACCAAATATACTTATTATAAAAGTTGTAACTAAGAAAAGTTCTAAAAATCCAATAATGTAAAAACATATGAAACTTTTATTTAACTTTTTAGGTTCATTAATAGTATTTTTTGGTACAAGTAAAAGAAGAGAAAAAGGAGTAATAAAGTAAGACATAATTATAAATGAACTAGATATTATTTCATTAAAACTATTTGTAAATAATGGTTTAAAATTACTAAAATCAAGGTAATTAACAAGACCAAAAATAGATGCTAAAAACTCTATAATTGCTAAAACAAAACATATTAAAGATACTTTAGCAATTGTTTTAATATCTTTACTAACGATATACATTACAGGTATTAAAAATAAAAGCATAATTAAAAACTTGGGAGTTTGATCTAAGAATTTATTTTGTATATAAATAGATAAATTCCATAATGAAAACATAAAATAAATAGTTACTAAAGAAGATAAAACGAAATTAATTACTTTACCAAACTTACCAAATAATTTTTCATTTTTTTCAAATACAGTTAAATCTTTTTCATAGTCCATAACATATATAATCATACCTAAAAATATAAAACCTATTAAAAAAGCAATAATTATAGATATCCAAGAATTTTGTTCACTAATACTAAGGATTCTTGTAAGTCCAATTCCTAAAAATATTTCTTGTGATAAGAAAAAGAGTAGACTTGCAAAACCCTTATATCCAATTTTCTTATTCATAATTATTTTCTCCTTTTATTGAATTTCTTATTTCTCCTTTTCTTACTAAATTAACTTTTACATTATATTTAACACTATAATCTTCATTTTTATATTTTGGATAATCTAGATATATAAGTCTTTCAAGTCCTAAAAATTTTCCTTTTGTTTCTTTTTGTTTATCTAAAGATTTTTTAATATATCTCTTAATCTTTTTTTCAGTATCTTTTTCTAATTCCTTTATTACCTTTTCATCAGTTAAATCTTTTTTACAATTGTATTCTGTTATAATTGCTTCAGAATTAATATTAAAATTAATAATGTATTTATTATCTTTTTTTGCAGTATTACTTTTAGTTTTATTTTTTAAAATCAAAATAGAAGCATAATTATTTTCATCATCACATTTAACTGGTATAATCATTTTTTGAATTTGGTTCCTTAAAAAATTATAACCAATTACTTCTTCATTTTTTAAATAAGTCTCAAGTTTTCCTTTATTTGTTACTGCTAAATCTTCAATTACTATTTTTGAAATAGGATTTGTAGTTGTTATGTTATTTATAGTAGTACCTTTTTTTTCTTTTTTGTCAATTTTAAGTACTGGTACAACAGGATCAATACCTTTTTTTAGATATAGTGATATGAATTCATCTAGTTTAGTTGCGTATGTAAGACCACTTGTTTTATCTGCAATTTTTAAACTAAGTTTAACATATTCTGCAGGTATCGATTCTGTTGTTGTTAAAACTTTTAATACATCACTTGCTTTATCTTCTTTTACAATTGTTATAATAAATTCATTTCTAACTTCGGTTATTCTATTAAATATATCAAGTATATTATCAATACCTTCTTTTGCAACCTCTTCAGATAAAACGATTTTGCTTAAATGATTACCATATAATTTTCTAGGAGATTTTAAAGTTATATTTCTAAGTGCTTCATGTACTGTATCTCCTTCCTTTGTATATACAGTAATTTGACTATCTTCACTATCTTCACTTTCCTTTGAATTCATTATTTGAGCACTTACAATGTATTTATCATTTTTATTATCTTTATCAATTCCTATTGAACTTACTATTGCCATATCATTTATTTCTTTATAGTTATAACATCCAGAAGATATTAATAAAATAAATAAAGTTATTATAATTAATACAAATTTTTTCATAAATTATCTCCTTTCAGTATTTTTAGTTAAAACAGAATTTCTTTTATTTAGTTTAAATTTTTTAGTTAAAATAATACCATTTTTTTGTATATTAGATTTTAAAATACCATCTACAGTTACATAATCAAATCCATATGAATCCATACTTGATATTTTTACAAGGAATAATAAAAGTGCGATAAAGAATCCATAAAGTCCTGCAAAGGCAGATAAAAGAATGAATATTAGTTTCCAAACTCTAATAGCGTTAACAAGGTCATTATCATTAAATAAGAAAGATGTTACTGATGAGACTGCAATTATTATAATCATAATAGGTGATATTAGACCTGCATCAACAGCGGCTTGTCCTAAAACTAATGCACCAACTATTGACATTGATGTACCAACTACGAAAGGTATTCTTGTATCAGATTCTTTTAATATTTCAAATATAAGAAACATAACTAGTGCTTCAATAATGCTTGGAAAAGGAACTCCTTGTCTTTGAATAGAAAAATTAATTAATAAACTAGTAGGCAGTGCTTCTTGATTAAATGTAGTAAGTGCAAGATACATTCCAGGTATTGTTACGGATATTATAAATGCAATAACCCTAATTATTCTGGTAACAGATACATTTTTTGAATTTTGATAATAATCATCAATAGTATGAATCGTATCAGAAAAAAACATTGGTATAATAATTACCTGAGGAGAATTTTCAACCATAATTGCAATTCTTCCTTCCATAAGAAGAAAACTAGTTAAATCGGGCCTTTCTGTCATTATATTCGTAGGCATAATATTATTTTTCTTACTCATTGCATCAATAATATAATTGCTGTTTGCAACATAATCTAAACTCATAGTTTTTAGTTTTTTTTCTATTTTATTAACTAAGTCTTTATTTACAATATCATCTAAATAAAATAAAGCAACTTTTGTTTTACTACTAGTACCAATTGTGTATTCATTAACTTTTAAATTCTTAGAGCGAATTCTTTTTCTAATAAGGCCTACATTATTTTGATAGTTTTCTGTAAATGCATCTTTTGGACCTTTAATTACTTTTTCATTAGTCGCGGCAATTATACCGCTATCAAGTGATTCCTTTGTTTCAAAAGAAATAAACTTATTATCTATTGAAATAATTGTAAATCCTGAATAAAGATTATCATATAATGTATTTTCGTCATTTATTTCTAATAAATTACCAGAAGGTAACTTATTTTTTATATCATCTAATGACTTTATCTTATCATCATAAATAGGTTTTAAAATAAAATCATTAATGGTATTACTTTTACATAATGTTTCAAAATATATAATGTAAACGGTAGTATTACCATTTTTTAATTCTCTTATTTTTAAATCAGGATTATACTTTTTAAATTTTTTTAAATCTTCTATATTCATAAAAAAACTCCTTTTTTAGTTAGTTTAACCAAAAATATGAAAAATATAGTATGAATTAGTGTAAAATAAATATCTACAATTAACAAAAAAATTAATAGTATGTTAAAATAAAGTTAGTAAGATGGTAGGTGGTGTTTTTATGGATTTAAATAAAATTGATAAAATTGTTTCTGATTATGTAAAAGATGAAAGTAATAAAAAGGCAATAAGTACTTTAGATACAGTCATTCCTATGTGTGAAAGAGTATTAACAGAAAAATTAGATGATTATGAGACAAATAAATGGTCAAGAAATTTTAATGTAAACGATTCAATAAAAATAGTTTCATTATATATTAAAAGTATTGATGATAAAATGTTTCAAAGTTTTAATGAAGAAATTAAAAATGCTAAGATTTTACCTAGAGAACAATTTAAAGATGAATCAAAATATTATAATTGTGTTGATGAAAATGGAATAGTTCATATTTATTATGAAAATACTCCTAAAGACATATTTATAATTTTTCATGAAATGCTTCATAAATTAAATGAAAATAAAGAAATAGATAAAAATGGCAAAAAAATACTTACTGATACTAGAGATTATTTTGGTGAATCTGTATCAATACTTGGCGAAATGTTATTAGGAGAGTATTTAGTTGAAAGTGGCACAATTACTGAAAATGATTTTAATCTTAGAAAACATCAAAGATTAAATGGTGCAAAGGAACATGCTAGAAATGTTTTAATTGAAAATGAATTAATTAAGTTAAAATTAAATAATCTTAATATAAATGAAGAAAATTTGTTAAAAGTAATTAAAAATGAAAGTAATCCCGTAAAAAAATTAGTTTTCTTTGATGAATTATCTGATAAAAGAAGGATAAAACAAGTTGAAAAAGAAAAAGATTTATCTTTAAATAAATCACAAAGATATGTTATAGCGCATGTTTTAGTTAGCGAGATGTTAAAACATGAAAATGTATTAGACTCATTTTTAAAATTACATTATGAGGTAGAAAATGATAATTGTAAAATACGTGATGTTGTTGAGAATTTATTAAGTAGTTATCCATCACTAGGAGGTAAAAATGCCTAGTCATAAAATTCATATGTATATTGCAAAAAAAGTAAATGAAAAATTAAAATTAGATTTAGATTCAATTATGTTAGGTAGTGTTTTACCAGATTTAACTATTAATAAAAATCATGCAAAATCTCATTATCAGTATGAGGGTACTTATGAAAGTGAACTTGCAAATCCAGATAAATTTATATATGAATATAAATCAAAATTAAATGATCCTATAATAATGGGATACCTAATTCATTTACTTACAGATAGATTTTATAATAATTATTTTTTTAGAAATCATTGTATATTTAATGATGATGGAATGCCATATATGGTAAAATTAAAAAATGGAAAGATGTGTGAAATTTCAAAAAAATATAAGCAAGGTGATTTTAGAAAATATGATAAATATTTATTAAGAAAACATTTAATACCAAAATTTAATGATATAAAGTGTGTAAATAATATACAAAACTTGAAGATAGGAGATTTTGATAGAGAGTTTTTAATTGACTATATAGAAAAATCGAATAAAGAAGTTGATAATTCAAAATTGTATAAAAGTAATTTGTTTTATAGAGTGATGAATGAAGAAGAATTAGATAATATTTCAAATGATTGTATTAATTATATATTAGATTATATTAGCAAAAATATATTATAATTTTATGAACTAAAAGAAGGATAATATAATGATGAATATTATTTTAAGAAAAAAAATAAGTATAGAAATTTTAAATTATTAGTATTATGGAGGTAACGCATGAACTTGGATTTTGAAATAGATAATATAAGATTTAATGCAAGAGCATCAGCAATTATATATAATAAAGATAAAACAAAAGTTTTGTTATTTAAAATAGTTGATAGAGATTATTTTATGCTTCCAGGTGGAAGAATAGAAATTTATGAAGATAGTTTAAATGCGATAAAAAGAGAAATAAAAGAAGAACTAGGAAAAGAAATTGAAATAACAGGATATATTGCAACAATTGAAAACTTTTTCGAAATGAAAGGGTCAAAATATCATGAAATAATGTTTATACATAAAGTAGAATTTACAGATGAGGATGACAAAAAAATAGAATGCACAATGAAAAATATTGAAGGAAAAGACTATTTACAATATGAATGGCTTGATTTGAAACAAATAGACGAGTACTCATTGCTACCAACAGCTGTAAAAGATATTTTGAAGGAAAATAAATTTCCAGTCCACAAAATAAACAATGATTTAAAATAAAGATGTTTATGCTAAAAGTACATTCGCTGAAAAATTTTCATGGTAATTGGAAAATGAGGATGTCTTTGAAGAACCAATTGATTCAAAAGGAAAATTGGGCTTGTGGGAGTATGAAATATGAAAAGAATGTAACTGCAAGGAAAAATAAAAAATATAGAGGTTGATTATGGAAAATAGAATGAATAAAAAAGAATTAATAGAATTGATAGAAAGCTTAAAATTAGACAAAAATGAATTTTGGATTTTATCAAGTGGAGCATTGGTTATGAGAGATTTGTATCCGGATGCAGGTGATTTCGATATAGCGGTTACAGAGAAGGGATTAGAGGAATTAAAGAAAAATTATAATTTAAAACAAAAAGCTAATGGCTGGTATATTGTTAATGATAAAATTGAGTGCGTTTTGGAAACAAAGGAAGATTGGAAGATAGAAAAGTGGGGAAATTATAATCTTCAGAGTATTGAGATGTATTATGAGTTTTTGAAGAGTAGCAGTAGGGAGAAGGATAAGGCAAGGATTCCATTGGTTGAGGAGTATATGAGGAGGATATAGATATTGACTCATAACCCGGATACCAATGATTTGATACTAGACTCGGAAAATATAATAAAATGAAGCATTTGCTAGATTTTGACAGGTGTTTTTTTTATGAAGAATCCATAAAATTCATCCATTCGAAAAAGAAAAATAAAAAATTTAAATAAATTATACAGAAAACTGACGTATATAGACAAATTTTAACAATAAATGCGTTGGAATTGAATATTTGTAATGATATAATCAAAAAAAGTATTTTTATAAAGTTGTATTAAAAGTACAATAAAAAGGAGAGACAATATGGAAGAGTTAATAAATGAAATAAAAAAATTTAATGAAGAAAGAGATTGGGATAAATTTCATTCACCAGAAAATTTGGCTAAATCAATAGCAATTGAATCAGGGGAATTATTAGAATGTTTTCAATGGGATAGTGAAAATTATAATAAAGAAGAGGTTTGCGAAGAATTGGCGGATGTTTTCACTTATTGCATTCAAATGGCTATGAAATTAAATGTTAGTCCAGAGGAAATAATATTAAAAAAATTAGAGAAAACAAAGAAAAAATATCCGGTAGAAAAAGCAAAAGGAGTAAGCACTAAATACAATAAATTATAAAGTAAAATGGGGGAATATTAATGAAAACGGATTTTGAAGTAAAAGAATACAAATTTAACGAAGATACACTAAAAAAAATTAATACAAAATACATCAATTGGCCAGTTGTATATTTAATAAACAACAAAGATAAAATATACATTGGAGAAACATCTAATATAAAAAGTAGAATGGCACAACATTTAAGCAATTCAGACAGGAAATTTTTGGATATGATAAATATAATATTTGATAAAAAATTTAATAAATCTGCAATATTAGATATTGAACAAAGCTTAATAAGAATGTTTTATGCTGATTCAAGATTTGATTCAGATAAGGGAATATTAAATAAAAATAGTGGACAATCAGCCAAACACAATTACTACCAAAGAGAAATGTATTTAAACAAATTAGAAAATATATGGAAAGAACTTCAAAATAAAAAATTAGTGAATAAATCATACAATAGTATAATCAATTCTGATATATATAAATATTCACCATTTACATCATTAACTAATGAACAAGAAGATATTATGTGCAAAATAATTAACAATATATTGGATTGCTTAGAAGGAAAAAATACAAATAATACATCAATTATCACTGGTTTAGCAGGAACAGGAAAAACAATACTAGCAATAAATTTAATTTATAATATAGTCAATGCAGATTTTAGTAATATTGATACTTATAAAGAAGGAGAAGAAATAGAAATCACATCAGAATATGATAGAACTATTCATAGATTAAGAAAATATATATTATGCAATGGAAAAATAAAAATTGGATTTGTCGTTCCAATGACATCTTTAAGAACAACATTAAAGGAGGTCTTTAAAGGGATAAACAAAAAAATGCTAAAAAATATTGTAATCGCACCAGGAGATGTAATAAAAAATGATTATGATGTAATCATATGTGATGAAGCACATAGATTGGCACAGTATAAAAATATACCCAATATGGGAGACTTTAAGAAAAAGTGTAGAACACTTGGTATAGATGAAAATACATCAACACAATTAGATTGGATAAATATGAATTCAAAATATAAAGTATTATTTTATGATGGCAATCAAACTGTTAAAGGATCAGATATAGCAAAAGAAAAGATGGATAAATTAATAAGAGAAAATAGTGATAAATGCTATTCATTAACAACACAATTAAGATGCAAATCAGGAGAATTATTCTTAGAAAGTATAGATAAATTATTTAAATGTACTTTGAAAAGCAGGATGGAATCATCTAAAGATTTTGAGATAAAACTATTTAAAAATCCGAACGATATGATAAAGAAAATTAAAGAACTAAATAAAAAAATGGGACTATGTAGAACTGTTGCTGGATATGACTGGAAATGGGAAACACAAGGAAAAACGTATAAAGAAATAGAAGAAGAAGGACTATATGATTTTGACTTTGATGGAAAAAAATATATATGGAATCATACAAGAGAGGGCTGGATCTTATCAAGTAATGCAGTAAATGAAATTGGATGCATACACACAGTACAAGGATATGATTTAAACTATGTTGGCGTAATTATAGGACCAGACATAAGTTATAACAAAGAAAAAAATAAAATTGAAGTTCATATAGATGAACTAAAAGATAAAAACGTTAAAAGAGGAACTGACGAAACTATTGTAAAAAATTATATAATTAATACATATAAAGTGTTGATGGAGAGAGGTATTAAAGGCTGCTATGTTTATGCCTGTGATAAAAACATGCAAGAATATTTAAGCAAGTATATAGAAAAGTATGAGGAAGAAGTATAGTATTTTAAATTCAATAGGGAAGAAATAATTTAATACTTTTGCAGAGCTATATTCAACATGAGCATGGCTATGTTTTTCATTATATAATTTGATAGATTTCTATTATTGTAAAAAAGACAAAATATGATAAAATATGAAAAAATTCTGGAGTGAACAAAATGGATGCTAAAAAAATAAATAATTATTATACCGAATTAGAAAAGCTTGCAACATATAATAATGAAACAATAACAGATGAAGAATTTTCAAGAGGCCTACTAGAAATAAAAATGGATTCAAAAAAAGAAGGCTATGATGTGCCTGAAATTTTTAATCTGGTTAAAACAAAAAATGACTTTAGAAGAAATATGCAAGAATACGGAGGATACAAAGAAAGAAGAGAAAAATTAAGAAAAGAATTATATCCAATTATAGATATTTATGAACAAAAGATACTAAATAATAAAACGCAAATAGAAACAGGAAAATTATCTATTAGAGAAATTAATAATTATTTAAAAGCTAATAACTTATACTTAAAAACAAAATATGGAAAAATATTAATATCTAATTTAGAAAGTAAATCAGGAGGAAATGGAACAGTTTATTTTGGAAAAATGGCAGAGGTTGATGTTGCAGTAAAGTTTTTAATAAATAATACTAAACAAAAATTAAATAGATTCTTGTGTGAATATGGTAATGTTATTTTAAAACTTAGCGAAAAAGATGGAATTGTAAAAATGTATTTTTATGATGAAATAGTAATTAATAACAATATCTATCCGTTAATATGTATGAAAAAATATAATGGTAAACTATGCTATAGTGAAGAATATAGCGAAAATGAAATTATTGATATTGTAAAACAAATACTATATGCAACAGATATTATGCATCAACAAGGCATTATTCACAGAGATTTGAAACCTGATAATTTATTGATTGACTCTGATGGGAGATTATACATTGCGGATTTTGGAATAGCATATTATAATCCTGAAATTTTTGAGCAAACAGGACATACAACTGAAGGTGAGCGTTTAGCAAATTTTGATTTTTCTGCTCCTGAACAAAGAAACAGTGAAATAGATCCAGATGAAACAATGGATATATATGCTATAGGTCAAATAATACAATGGCTAGTTTTTGGAAAGACAACTAAAGGGACACATAGAAAAAATTTATATAAAAAATTTAATACTTCGAGAATGCATTTTCTAGATAACATTGTAGACAAATGCTTAAATGATGATCCAAAGTGTAGATTTCAAAATATAAAAGAAATCTTAACAGAAATAGAAAACTATAATAAAGGTAAAAAACAAATTGAAGAAGAAAATACGAAGATATATACAGGTGAAAAAATTAAAATTTTAGATATAGAAGAACTAAAAAATGCTTTACAAGACATTATGGAAAAAATATGTTACTTTGAATATGGAGAAGATAGTGAAAATAAAGAACAAACATTTTCATTAATGAATAATATATCAGATAAATCAATAAAAACTTTTTTAGAAGATATACCTAATAATTTAAAAAGATTAGAATTCTTTGATAAAGTATATATGTCAAATTTTATAGTAGATTATCAAATTAATGATATATATGAAATTGATAAAAAATATTTTAAAATCTTAAATGAAATATATAGAGAGATGGAAAAAAAATACCCAGAGT